>OGSQ01000395.1_pt1 | contig 18323 bp, 16 predicted proteins | sample 1573921 | NCBI WGS metagenome assembly OGSQ01 (sample SAMN03295832, study PRJEB24534) | human gut metagenome | isolation source: fecal sample 7 from infant 4 | host: Homo sapiens | place: USA: Pittsburgh, PA | collected 2014-07 | reverse complement strand
ACTTTATGTTTTGCGCAAACTTTTTTATTTATATTATTTTTATATAATATATTTATAAGTTTACTCACCTTACCATATATCTGTGGTAAGGTTTTTTTATTTTTAACATCCATTTTATTAAATTTGATTTTAGGAGGTGAAGAGGAATGGATGAGGCCAGTAGTAAGATTATAGATCCTTTAGGGCGAATTATAAGATTATTTATTAGGGAGGATTCTATTCCTCTCACAAGTTAAAATTAAATATTTATTATAACACTTCTTTTGGATCTATGTCTTACATCTAGATTTATTAAAAAATAGGAGGTAAGACTATGAAAAAGAAATTATTTAAAAGAGTAATTACAGAGGAAGTAAGAAAGAATGGATTAGCTAATAAGTTGATAGTAGCTTCAAAACTAAAAGAAAAAGATATTTTGAAGAAGTATAAAACAAGCTATCAAGGTTATGAAGAAAGTAAAGTAGAGTTAATAAGGGAAGAATATGGGGAAAATGAAATTACTCATCAAAAAGGTGATTCTATAATAAAGAGATTAGTAGAAGCTTTTATAAATCCCTTTACAATAATTCTATTAATGTTAGGAATAATATCTTTTGTAACAGATATAATAATTGCTGAGCCAGGTAAAAAGGATGGAACTTCTGTTATTATAGTTACTTCAATGGTTTTAGTTAGTGGAATTTTACGCTTTGTGCAAGAAACAAAATCTAATAAAGCTGCTGAAAGGCTAGGGGAAATGGTGAAAACTACAATTAGTGTAGCTAGAAGAATGGAAGGCGTTAAAGAAATTCCAATAAATGAGATAGTAGTCGGAGATATAATTCATCTTGCAGCAGGAGATATGATACCAGCTGATGTTAGAATATTAAAGTCTAAGGATTTATTTATTAGCCAAGCTTCTCTTACAGGTGAAAGTGAGCCTGTTGAAAAGGTATCAGATTCATTGTTAACTGATTGTAAGAATCCACTAGAGTTAAAAAATCTAGCATTTATGGGAAGTAATGTTGTTAGTGGTTCAGCTATAGCAATAGCAATTAATGTTGGTAATGACACAATATTTGGTTCCATAGCAAAGGATTTATCTGGTAAAAAAGGTGATACAAGTTTTGAAAAAGGAGTAAATTCAGTATCTTGGGTATTAATTAGACTTATGCTAGTCATGGTTCCAATAGTTCTATTTATGAATGGATTTACTAAGGGAGACTGGATGGAAGCATTTTTATTTGCAGTATCAGTAGCAGTAGGACTAACTCCAGAAATGTTACCAATGATAGTATCTGCAAACCTTGCTAAAGGGGCAGTTTCTATGTCTAAGAAAAAAGTAATAGTTAAAGATTTAAGTGCAATACAAAATCTTGGAGCTATGGATGTCCTTTGTACAGATAAAACAGGAACTATTACTCAAGATAAAGTAGTTTTAGAATATTCATTAAATGTTCAGGGAAAAGAAGATAATAGAGTTTTACGTCATGCTTTTCTTAATAGTTATCATCAAACTGGACTTAAAAATTTGATGGATATTGCAATAATTAATCATGCTAATGAAAGTAATATGATAGAACTTTGGAGAGACTATAAGAAAGTAGATGAAATTCCTTTTGATTTTAGTCGTCGTCGTATGAGCGTTGTAGTTGAAGATAAAGATGGAAAGACTCAACTTATTACAAAAGGTGCAATTGAAGAAATGCTAGAAGTATCTACTCATGTAGAATACTATGGAGAAATAACACCCATTACAGAAAAAGTTAGAAAAGAAATTTTAAGTAGGGTTTCAGACTATAATGGACAAGGTATGAGGATTCTAGGAATATCACAAAAAAATAATCCGCCAAGTGCTAAAGAACTTTCTATTAATGATGAAAAAAATATGGTGTTAATTGGATTTCTAGCATTCTTAGATCCACCAAAAGAAAGTACTGCTAGTGCAATTAATGCATTAAAAGATTATGGTGTTAATGTAAAAATACTAACAGGAGATAATGATAAGGTTACAGCATCTGTTTGTAAACAAGTTGGAATTAAAGTAAATAATTTATTATTAGGTTCAGATATAGAAGAAATGGATGATGAATTATTAAGAGAAGCTGTTGAAGAAACTAATGTATTTGCTAAGCTTTCACCTAATCAAAAAACTAAAGTTGTTTCAGCTCTTAAAGCTAATGGACATACTGTAGGCTTTATGGGAGATGGAATAAATGATGCAGCAGCAATGAGTGAAGCAGATGTTGGGATATCAGTAGATACTGCTGTTGATATTGCAAAAGAATCAGCAAATATAATACTACTAGAAAAAGATTTAATGGTATTAGAAGATGGTGTAATTGAGGGAAGGAAAATTTATAACAATATAATTAAATATATTAAGATGACAGCTAGCTCAAACTTTGGGAATATATTGTCTGTATTAATAGCAAGCATATTCCTACCATTTATACCAATGCTACCAATTCAGCTATTAATGCTAAATTTAATTTACGATATTTCATGTATTACAATTCCATGGGATAATGTTGATGAAGAATATTTAAAAGAACCACGTACTTGGGATGCAAGTTCTATTAGTAAATTTATGTTTTGGATGGGACCAACTAGTTCATTATTTGATATTGTAACATTTATATTAATGTATTTCTTTATTTGTCCATTTGTATTTGGAGGACAATATCATAGTTTAAATGAATTACAAAGAATCGGGTTTATAGGACTATTCCATGCAGGATGGTTTGTTGAATCATTATGGTCTCAAACTCTTGTAATTCACATGATAAGAACTAAAAAAATTCCATTTATTAATAGTAGAGCATCATGGCAATTAACTTCATTAACTACATTAGGAATAATAGTAGGAACAGTTATACCTTATACTACCTTTGGAAAAACATTAGAAATGGTGGCAATGCCTTTAATATACTTTATATGTTTAATTATAATTATAGTTTTATATATGGTTTTAATAGCAGTTTTAAAGAAGAAATTTATTAATAGATATGGTGAATTACTATAAGTTTATAGAAAAGTCCTAGCTTAATTAGCTAGGACTTTTTATATTAGTGTGCCCAGCATGGGCAACAACTTGACGGTGAAAGTCCGTTGTGGGCTTGGTAGTGGGAACCACTAGTCAATGACAAGGGTGTCCATCGTGAGGTGGAATCTGAAGGAAGTCGGAGGCAAAGTCTCGGTCTGAGGAACACAAACTACATATTAGGCTTACTAAGGTCGGACGAGTCTGCTAAACAAGATAAAGTCCAACACTACCCGAAACCTTAGAAGTAAATGTAGCAGATATATGAGATGAAGGTTGTTGTTCTTACCTGGGGAGGTCTGATAGATAGATTGATTATAAAGATGAATTTCTAAATCAATAACCTATATAGTGATATATAGCTGAATTATCAGAAGTCAGCAGAAGTCATAGTAACTCCGCTAATCGCGATAGCGGATGAAGGACTGAACTTTAAGGAGGTTTTAAAATTTGAAAGTTTCGAAGAATAATCAAAGATTGCAGAAAACTAAATATTTAGGCTCTAGTGCTAAAGATAGAGTGGAACTCGAAGATAGGCAAAGAGTGCATAGAGGATTCTCGGCAACTTCAAAAGGAGAAACAAGTGAATTTGAATATGGCTCATTAGAGAGAATATTATCAAGAGATAATCTACTTACAGCAATGAAAAGAGTTATTTCTAATAAAGGTAGCCATGGAATTGATGGAATGACAGTCTATGAACTTAGACAATTTCTTAAAGATAACTGGTTACAAATAAAAGAAAACATTTTGAATAATGAGTACAAGCCGATGCCGGTTAGGAGAGTTGAAATACCAAAACCTAATGGTGGAACCAGATTATTAGGAATACCGACAGTTTTGGATAGGTTTATTCAACAAGCAATTGCTCAAGAGTTAAATTATATTTACGACGAGAACTTTTCAGAAAATAGTTTCGGCTTCCGCCCTCGAAGAGGGGCGAAAGATGCTATAAGAAAAGCAGAAACTTATATTAATGAGGGGTATAGATGGGTCGTAGATATAGACCTAGAAAAATTCTTTGATAAAGTTAACCACGATATACTTATGTATAAACTATCAAGAAATATAAAAGACAAGAGAGTACTAAGGTTAATAAGAAAATATCTTCAATCTGGAATAATGATTAACGGAATAGTAGTTGCAAGTGAGGAAGGAACTCCGCAAGGTGGTCCACTAAGTCCGCTTTTATCTAATATAATGCTAGATGAATTGGATAAGGAACTAGAAAAAAGAGGGCATAAATTCTGTCGCTACGCTGACGATTGCAATATTTACGTTAAGAGTAAAAGAGCTGGAGAAAGGGTTATGGATAATATAACAAATTTCATAGAAGCTAAGCTGAAATTAAATGTAAATAGAAGTAAAAGTGCAGTAGAGAGACCGTGGAAAAGAAAGTTTCTAGGATTTACGATAATGCTATCCTTTGGGAAAGCTTGTTCTACTATATCGAAACAATCATTAAAACGATATAAGGATAAAATTAGAGAGATACTATCTAGGTCAAAGCCGATGACTTTGGAACAAAGAATAGTTAAATTAAATCAAACTAATATTGGATGGATTAATTATTATTCTATAGCCAAATGCAAAGGAATTGTTCAGCAATTAGATAAGTGGATAAGACAAAGATTGAGAATGTGTATATGGAAACAATGGAAAAAGGTTAAAACAAGATACAAAAACCTTAGAAAGTTAGGAATAAATCACTATCAGTCAATTAAATTTGCCAATACCCGTAAAGGATATTGGAGAATAGCTAATAGTGCAATATTAAAGACTACACTTACAAATCAATTCTTTACCGACTTAGGCTTGAAAAGCCTAACACGCCAATATATTAAAATTCATTAAACTTAAAGAACCGCCGTGTACCAGACCGGTACGCACGGTGGTGTGAGAGGACGGAAAATAAAATAATTATTTTCCTCCTACTCGATTATAACTTAATAGGTTATTTCATATTGAATATATTTCTTATATATGGTAAAATACTTTTGAAAGAAACTTTAAAAAGTATGTTTTAAAAGGTGTGGATGATAATTAATGGGTAAGTATAAATGCATAATTTTTGATTTAGATGGTACGGTATTAGATACTGAAAGAATGAACTTTGTTCCTTTGCAAAGGTTAATAAAAGAGGAACTTGGAATAGAAATAAGATATGAAGATTTACTTAAGTTTAAGGCATATGCTGGCAGAAAGACCCTTGAAGAATTAGGATTTAAAGATATTGAAAAATCATATAGTAAATGGGTTAAATATGTAAATGAATTTGAAGAGGGAGCAGTTTTATATGATGGGTTTGAGGAAGTATTTAAATCTTTAAATGATAATAATATAATTTGTGGAATTGTAAGTTCAAAAACTAGAGAGCAATATGAAATAGATTTTGTAAGTAAAGGTTTGGATAAATATATAGAATGTGAAGTATTAGCAGATGATACTGAAAGACATAAGCCTTATCCTGATCCATTATTAAAATTCACTGAAATAGTAGGAGTTGATTCAAAGGATTGCATGTATATTGGAGATACAATATTTGACTTTAAAGCAACTAAGGCAGCTGAAATGGATTTTGGAATAGCTTTGTGGGGAGCTGATAACTTAGATGGAATAAAGGCAGATTATGAATTTGTTAAGCCAATAGATATTTTAAAGGAGATAGATATCTAATAATGAATAAAATTATAGGAAAACCAACAGAGCTTAAAAATGTAAATACTTCACTAATAATAAACTCAATAAGGAGCAGAGGGAATGCAACAAGAGGTGAAATATCTAATGATACAGGATTAAGTCACACAACTGTAAGAGCTATTCTTAACGAATTAATTGATATGGATGAAATAGTATCTTTGGGGCTTGATGAATCTACTGGTGGAAGAAGAGCAAGTAGATATGAAATAAATTTAAACAAGAGATATTTACTTGTTATGGCTATAGAAAAATATAAAGTAAATTATAGAATTGTAAATACTTTAGGAGACACAATTGAGGAAAATAGTAGAAGGACTAATTCATTAGATGATGTTAATGTAGTTATAGAATTAATTGAATCATTAGAGGATATTTATAAAAATATTGAAGGCATTGGAATTAGTGTTCCAGGAGTTGTAACTGATGATGGATTTTTATCTGGAATTAGAATGGAAGATTGGAAGGAAATAAAGATAAAAAAACAAATTGAAGAAAGGTTTAATATTCCAATATTATTAGAAAATGATATAAACTCTTCTGCAATAGCTTTTTATAATGACTATGTTAAAAAGAATAATAATAGAAGAATGAGTTTAGTATATATAAGCTTTACTTCATTAGGTGTAGGATCTGGAATAGTAGTAAATGGAGAAGTTATTAAAGGTGATAAGGGGTATGCAGGAGAAATTGGATTTATTCCCATGGGAGACTCTTTTTTTAATACGAAGATTTCAAGTGAATTAGATAATATTGAGTATTGTCGTGTAGTTATAGATGCTATTAAAGTAATATCAGCAATACTTAACCCTGGTATAGTAGTTTTAGGTGGAAATAGCTTTAGATATGATATAAAAGATAAAATAATAGAAGATTATAATAAGGAATTTAGTATAAAAACTAAGATATTGGTTGAAGAGAAGGATAATAATTACGATATAGAAGGTATAACAGAAAAGGCTTTATGCCTTATAAATAAAGAATTTAAATTAATCAGGAGTTAAATATTTTGTTATTATTAGTATTAAGGGCGTCATAGTTTTAACTAGCGTAACCAAAGTACTATTTAATAAATTTTAAGAGTTTTAGTCTTAACTAAAACTCTTTTTTATACTAATGCAAGAAAATAAATTTCTTAGGAAGTGAGTATATGAAATGAAATTTTACAAGAAAAAATTTTATTGCTATAATATCAGTAAGAAATATTTTAAGGAGAATGTTGATGGAAAATAATAAATCATTAATAGATTGGATATTTGCAGAATACAATAGCTTTTTTGAAGCAGAGAAGAAAATTGCTAGTTATATTTTGAATAACCCTAAGAATGTAGTTGATATGACAATTGCAGAAGTGGCTGAGAAATCAGGTGCTAGTGAAGCAACAGTTTCAAGGTTCTGTAAAAGATGTAATATGAAAGGATTTCATCATTTAAAAATTACACTTGCAAAAGAATTAGTAGAATCAAAGAGGGAGGAGCTATCTCCTTCAGGCGATGTAGATCAAAGTAATATATCTAGGTCTTTACAAAATATTTTATCTAATAAAATTGATGAATTAAATCAAACTATATCTAATCTTAATGAAGATAAACTAAAAGAAGTATTAAGTTTATTAAGGAATGCAAGAACAGTACAATTTGCAGCAGTAGGGAATACAATTCCTGTAGCAATGGATGGAGCCTATAAGTTCAATCAAATAGGAATTCCATCAGTTGCTAATACAATTTGGGAAACACAAATTGCATATTCATACAATCTTTCAGAGGATGATGTAATCATATTAATATCAAATTCTGGAGCATCTAAAAGGCTGATTACAGTAGCAGAAGTAGCTAAGAAGAATGGTTCAAAAACTATAGCAATAACAAATAGTGAGAATTCACCTTTAGCAAAACTTTGCCAATATCATATTAAAACTGCAACTCGAGAAAAGCTTTTTCTTGATGAGTATTATTTTTCGAGAATATCTGCTATGACAATTATAGAAATACTATATCTTTTCTTAACTGTTGGCAAAGAAGATGTATATAAAAATTTAAGTAGGCATGAACAATCTATTGCAGATGATAAAATATAAAAAGGAGATTATTATGAAGAAAAGATGTGCAAAAGAAGCTTTAAAATATATAAAGGATAATACTATTATTGGACTAGGTGGGGGAAGTACTATTTCTTATTTAGTATCTTTTATAAAAGAGTCAGGGTTAAATGTTAAAGTGGTAACACCTTCTTTTAATACTGAGAATTTATGTGTGCAACATGGCATAGAGATTCTTCCAACATGGTCAGTAAATACTATTGATGTTGCTTTTGATGGTTGTGATGAGGTAGATGAAGAATTAAATGCTTTAAAAAGTGGTGGAGGAATTCATACTAAAGAAAAGATTATAGCGAAGATGGCAAAGGAATATATATTACTTGTAGATGAAAGTAAAGTAGTAAAGTCATTAGATTTTAAGTATCCAATAGTATTAGAAATTATGCCAGAGAGTAAGAGTTATGTTGAAAATATAGTAAAGTCACTTGGAGGAGAGCCATCTATGAGGATTAGCAATTCAAAAGATGGATTAACTGTAAGTGATAATGGGATGTTCCTTATGGATGTGATGTTTGAGAAAAAGAAAGTAGGTAGTTTAGAAATTCTAGATAAGACACTTAAAGAAATAACAGGGGTAATAGATACATCATTATTTTATAATATTGCTACAAAAGCTTTGGTAGTTAGTGAAGAAGGTTTAAGAATAATAAATAAATAAATAAATGTAAGGATGTGTTAGTATGAAAGAAAATTATAAAGAATTATCTAATGGATTAAAAATACCTTCTATAGGATTTGGAACCTATAAATTAGGTGATGATGAAAAAGTTATTAATGCTGTAGATTATGCATTGAAAGTAGGATATAGACATATTGATACGGCAGCTTTTTATGGAAATGAAGAAGCTATAGGAAAAGCTATTAAAGAAAGTGAAGTAAAAAGAGAAGATATTTTCTTAGCAACTAAGTTATGGAATGACTGTCATGGATATGAAAAGGCAATGAAAGCTTTTAATGATTCTATTAAAAAGTTAGGTGTAGAATATCTAGATTTATATTATATTCATTGGCCAACTGAATTAAATTCTGAGACTTGGAGAGCTTTAGAAGATCTTTATTATGAAGGTAAAGTTAAGGCTATAGGAGTATGTAACTTTAAAATAGGGCATTTAGAAGACTTAAAGAAAACTGCTAGAATAATGCCAATGATAAATCAAATAGAAATACATCCAGGATGTACTCAAAAAGAAATGGTGGAATATTGCCAAGGAAATAATATTCAAGTAGTAGCTTGGAGTCCTATAATGAGAGGGAGAATTTTCAATGAGCCAGTAATGATTGAGCTATCTAAAAAATATAGTAAGTCAATTGCTCAGATAACCTTAAAATGGCATATACAAAATAACATTATACCTATTCCTAAGTCATCAAATGAAGGAAGAATAAAAGAAAATTTAGATATATTTGATTTTGAAATAGCTAAAGAAGACATGCTAAAAATAGATGCTTTAAATAAAGGAGAAAATGTATCAGGAGTACCAGATAATACAAGTTATTTAAAGTATTAATAAATTCCTTCCTTCAGTTTTGAAGGGGATAAATATCATATGAAGGCGATTTGGAGTTTACGAGGTCGCAATTAATATGATATTTATCCCCTTTTTTATAATGTTTTATATGAAGTATTATAATGTTATAATTTAGTAAAAAAGTATAGAGAGGTATTATAATGAAAAAAATCTTATTAATTGAGGATGATATTGATTTATCTAATCAACTTTCTTTATCTTTAAATAAATGGGGATTTAGTGTTGAGTTAATAGATGATTTTAATAATATAGTTAAAGAATTTATTGAAAAAGAACCAAGCTTAGTAATAATGGATGTTAATTTACCATATTATGATGGCTTTTATTGGTGCGAAAAAATTAGAGAAATATCTAAGTTGCCAATAATATTTTTATCCTCTAGAGATTCAAATATGGATTTAATTATGGGAATAAATAATGGGGGCGATGATTATATAACAAAGCCTTTTTCTATAGAAGTTTTAATAACTAAGATAAATGCAATACTAAGAAGAAGCTATGATTATACCTTTTCAGATTCTGTTGTTTATTATAAGGATACTATTTTAGATATGGAGAAATGTACATTTAAGTATGAAGATAATATTATTGAGTTAACTAAAAATGAAATGAAAATATTATCTATACTTATTAAAAATAAAGGAAAAGTAGTATCAAGGGATAAAATTATGATGAGCCTATGGAATGATGATGAATTTGTAAGTGATAACACATTAACTGTTAATGTAACTAGATTAAGAACAAGACTAAAAGATGAATTAGGATTAAGTAATTTCATTAAGACAAAGAAAGGTATAGGGTATATGGTTCAATGAATTTAATAAGATTTATAAAAGAAAAGAGTATAAATATTATATTTTCAATTACTTTATTATTAGTAATAAATATATATTTACTTACAATAAATTCATTTAACGGTAGAACTAGTGATTTAATTTACCTAGATTTTATTTTAATTACTATATATTTAGGCTGGATATGCATTGCTTTTTTTTATTGGAAGAAGAAATATTATGATATATATAAATCTATTTTAAATAAGAATGATATTTCAATAGATGATGTTAAAGGACATTATTTAGAAGAAGAAATAATTTTTAAGATTATAGAAAATAAGGATAAGAAGTATGATTTTAAAATGAAAGAATATGAAGAAAAATTAAGAGATATTGAAGAATATATTTCTAAATGGGTTCATGAAATAAAATTACCAATAACAGCACTTAATATAATTTCAGAAGAAATAGAGGATTATGCTTTAGCAAGTAGTGTAAAAAATGAAACTGAAAAAATTAACTTTTTAGTTAATTCAATTATCTATGGAAGTAGAGCTACAGTAGCTTCAGAGGATATATTTATTAAAGAAGAGAATTTAGAAGATATAGTAAAGAGGTCCATAAAAAACAATTCATTTTTCTTAATAAAGAGTAGAATGGAAGTAGTTACAAGAAATTTAAATTATAATATTTACAGCGATGGGAAATGGATTATTTATGTCATAGATCAATTAATTAATAATGCTATTAAATATTCAAAAGAAAATGGTAAGATAGAATTTTATGCAGAAGATAATAAAGATTATATAAAGCTATGTATTAAGGATAATGGCATAGGAATAGCAAAAGAAGATATAGATAGGATATTTAATAAAGGTTTTACAGGAAGTAATGGTAGAAATAAAGTATATAAATCTACTGGAATGGGGCTTTATTTCACTAAGAAGGTTTTGAATAAATTGGAACATGAAATTACTGTGGAATCGATTAAGGGGGAATACACCTTGTTTAATATTTATTTTTATAAAATATCAGATTATTTAAATGTTACTAAAATGTAACATTAGAATAAAAAAGGTAAGGTTAAGTGAAGGAATCCAAATTAAAAGACTATTAAAATATAATTAAGGTTAAAGTTAATTTGGGAGGAATGAATTATGAAGGAAATTTTAAAATTAAAGGATGTATCTAAGGAATATGGACTTAGGGGATTTAGAACAAGGGTTTTAAATAACATAAATCTTTCTGTAAATGAAGGCGATTTATTTCTATAATGGGACCATCAGGAGCAGGAAAAACTACATTGCTTAATTTAATTTCAACTTTAGACAAACCAACAAAGGGTGAAATAATCTTTGATGGAAAGGATATAACAAAGATTAAAAATAAAGAATTATCCAATTTAAGAAGAGATAAAATAGGATTTATATTTCAAGATTACAACTTATTAGATAATATGAATTTAATGGACAATATAGCATTACCATTAGCTTTAGGTAAAAAGAGAACAAAAGCTATAGAAGATAAGGTTATGGAGATTTCAGAAATATTTGGACTAAAGGAGCATTTAAAGAAATATCCCTATGAACTATCTGGAGGACAAAAGCAAAGAGGGGCAGCAGCTAGAGCTTTAATAACTGATCCAAAAGTAATCTTTGCAGATGAACCTACTGGAGCCTTAGATTCAAGATCATCATCAGATTTATTGGAATCATTAAGTAGAGCAAATAAAGAAGAAAAGGCTACTATTGTTATGGTTACTCATGATGCTATTACTGCAAGTTATTCTAATAAAGTTTATATATTAAGTGATGGAGAAATAAAGTGTCAATTAAATAAAGGAGAAAGTAGAAAAGAGTTTTATGGTAAGATAATCGATATGTTAGCATCTTTAGGAGGTGCTAAATAATGAGCATATTTAGTATAGCTTATAATAATTTTAAAAATAATATAAAGATATATACTATGTTTTTTATATCAATGATTTTTTCAGTAGTTGTTCTAAGTAATTTCCGAATTATGCTAGATGGAGATGCAATGAAGGTCCTTGGTGAAATGAATGAAAGATATAGTAAGCTTATTTTACAACTTATAACTATTATTTTAGTTATATTTATGTTTTTCTTTATTTGGTATGCATCTAATATCTTCTTAAAAAATAGAAAAAAAGAAATTGGTATTTATGCATTTATGGGGCTTGATTCCGTTGTAATAGGAAAGATATATTTTATTGAAATGATGTTAATTGGAATAAGTGCATTAATAATTGGAATAACTATTGGAGTTGTTTTATCAAAGTTTTTCCAAATAATAGTCTTTAAAATTGCAGATTTTAATATAGATGTAACCTTTACTGTAAAGCTAAACTCAATAATTTATACTATAGTAATTTTTATGGCTATATTTCTATTTATGAGTATAAAAGGTTTCATAAGTATAGTTAGAAGTAAAATTGTAGATCTTTTAAATGCAAGTAAAAAACAAGAAAAGATGCCTAAGGTTAGTTTTCTAATATATATAATTGCTATAATTTCATTGATTTTAATAGGATGTGGATATTATTTAATAAGTAAACAAGCTTTAAATGCTCTTAAAAATTTAATATTAGTCTGCATAGGTACATATGGACTATTTGGAGCTGTTTTTCCAATTGTATTTAATTTCTTAATTAATAAAAAATCTATATTATATAATGGAGAAAATATTATTACTATAAATAATTTAGCTTATAGATTTAGAAAAAACTATACGGTTTATGCAACTATAGCCATATTAACAGCAACAACAACTACAGTTCTAGGAACAGCATTTTCAATGAAGACAAGATATGAAAATATTCAAAGAAATATTGAGGTATATTCCTTAGCAATTTCATCTACAGATGATTTTAGTACAGAAGAAATAGAAGAGGACTTAAAAAATGTAGGAAAAGAAAAATATTCTTTAGAAACTAAAGTTTTAAAGGTTAATAATACATTAAAAGAAGTAGAAGGTAACCCAAAAGAGGATTATATAGTAATACCATATGAAAACTTATCTAATATATTAAAAGCTAATGGTGATGAAAAAGAATTAGATAAGTTTAATGAGGAAATGGTAAAGGATAATAATGTTATATACATTGAAAGACCAGGTACTATTATAAGCTTTTTAACTAATAAAAAAGATATTAAATTAAATGATATTAAGTTTAATATAAGTAAAAGTACTAGAACTAGAGTTTTTGGTGAAGCATTAAATTATGCAACAATAGTTGTAAATAATGATGAATATGAAAGACTTAAAGAAACAGGAACCGAAATAAAGTTTTATGGAATTAAAATAGAAAATGAAGAAGATATAATTAATGTAATAGATAAAGTAGGAGAAAATATTAATTTAGAAACTACAAAGGGATACTATGGACAATATGAATTAAAAAAAGTAGAATGGGTAAAGTTTATTTATGCAATTGGAGGATTCTTATTCTTAGTAATGGCATTAGCAGAAGCTAGTATTATTTATATAAAAGTTTATAGTGATGCAAATGAAGATAAGCAAAAATATAAAACACTTTTAAAAATAGGAGCATCTAAAAAGGATATAAGTAAATCAATAAGAAGAGAAGTAGAATTATTTTATTTTATTCCATTAGCAGTTGGCTCTGTTCATAGTTATTTTGCCATTAGTGCTTTAGGTGATTTTTTAAGTGAAAATCTAAATAATGTATATTTATTAAGTATAATAATTTGTACAGTTATATTTATAGTTAACTGCATTATATCAATTATTGGATTTAAAAAGATAATAGGGATACAGAAAAATTAATAATATTAAATTCACCATTGTTTTAGGCAATGGTGAATTTTTTTGCTTTTAAAAAGCATATTATATATGAATAAAAATATTTTATATAACTGATAATAGATTTATATATAGAAAGGAGAGCGTAATATGGATAATTCAATGTTTTGTTATCAATGTGAGCAAACTGTAGGGGGAAAGGGTTGTACTAAGCTGGGTGTCTGTGGAAAAACGCCAGAAGTAGCAAATCTTCAAGACTTATTAATTTATCAGTTAAAGGGGATATCATGCTATGCTAAACCATTAATTGATAAGGGGGAACTTATAGATAAAACAATAGTTGAATTTGTAGAAAATGGACTTTTTACAACATTAACAAATGTTAACTTTGATGTAGAAATACATATACAAATGCTTAAAGATTCTCAAAAAATAAAAGAGTTATTACGTAAAAAGGCACCAAAGGGAGATTACCCTGAGCCTGCCACATATAATTTAAGTGATACTAAGCAGAAAATGTTAAAAGATGCAGTTAAAGCAGGAATAATGTACAATCAAGAATTAGATGCAGATGTAAGATCATTAAGATCAACTATTCTTTATGGATTAAAAGGAATATCTGCTTATGGACATCAAGCAAGATTTATAGATTTTCATAGCGATCAAGTTGATCAATTTTATTTTAGAGCATTAGAAATTATAACAAATGATAATGTTGAAGTAGAAGAATTAATACGTTGGGTTATGAGAACAGGAGAAATAGCTATAGAAGTTATGAGAGTATTAGATGATGCTAATACAAGTAGATATAAGAATCCTACACCTCATAAAGTAAATGTTAGGACTAAGAAAGGACCATTTATAATTGTTTCTGGTCATGATTTAAGAGATTTAGAAATGCTATTAGAGCAAACTGAAGGCAAAGGAATAAATATATATACTCATGGAGAAATGTTACCATCTCATGGATATGATGGACTTAAAAAATATAAGCATTTAGTTGGAAATTTCGGATCTGCATGGCAAAATCAGCAAAAGGAATTTGATAATATACCAGGATGCATACTTATGACAACTAATTGTCTAATGAAACCAAGGGAAAGCTATAAAGATAGAATTTATAGTACTGGAGTAGTTGGTTGGGATGGAATAGTACACATAGGAAGAGATGAAAATGGATATAAGGATTTTTCTGAAATAATTAATAAGGCTTTAGAATTAGGTGGATTTGAAGAGGATGAAGAAGAACATGAAATATTAGTTGGTTTTGCGCATAAATCCACATTAAGTTATGCAGATAAGATAGTAGATTCAGTTAAAGAAGGTAAACTAAGACACTTCTTTGTAATTGGAGGATGTGATGGAGCAAGACCAGGAAGAAATTATTATACAGAATTTGCTGAACAAGTTCCAGAGGACTGTATAATTTTAACTCTTGCCTGTGGAAAATATAGATTTAACAAATTAGAATTTGGAGAAGTAAATGGATTACCTAGACTTCTAGATGTAGGTCAATGTAATGATGTTTATTCTGCTGTAAAGATTGCTACATCTTTAGCAGATGCTTTTGGTACAGATGTAAATGCATTACCATTATCAATAATTTTATCATGGTATGAACAAAAAGCAGTTGCAGATTTATTAGCATTATTATCACTTGGAATAAAAGGAATGTTCCTAGGTCCATCATTACCAGCTTTTATATCACCAAATGTTTTGCAATATCTAATAGACACATTTGATCTTAGAGCTATTAGTAATCCAGAAGATGATTTAAAAACATGTCTTCAACAATTAGTATAATATAAAGTTAAATATTTCAACATGAAATGATATAACAATTTTAAATTTTACAATAAAGTGCTATCTAGGATAGTACTTTATTTTTTTCTTGAAAAATAGAAATAAATTATAAAATTTGATTATAATCACATTTTTAAAAAAATAATAGGCATATAATTTACTCATAAATAAGATATACGAAGTTGGAGGGATTGGTATGCAAGATATGATAAATAGAGATTTAAGTTTAGGAGAAATTGTTATTATTTATCCACCAATTGTTGAAAGATTTAATGAGATGGGGTTAGATTATTGTTGTGGAGGAAATAGAAATTTAGAAGTTGCATTAATAGAAAAAGATATTGATGTAGATAAATTTATTAAAGATATAAATAAAGACCTTGAAGCATTTAAATTTGATAACTCATCATATATAAATTGGAATGAAAGCAGTTCAGAGGAATTAATTAATCACATAGTAAATACTCATCATGCTAAAACTTTTGAATTATTAAAGGATATAGATCCATTACTAGTTAAGGTATTTAAAGTTCATTATAATCATTTACCAGAAGTTTTAACTAAAGTTCACAAGCTTTTTGGAGTGCTAAAATGTGAGTTAGAAGAACATTTAATAAAAGAAGAAAAAATATTATTTCCAAAGATAATTGAATTTGAAAATACTAATAACATAGAAAAGAAGGATAGGTTAAAATTAGAAATTGAAAGTTTTATAGCAGAACATGAAGCAGTAGGAGATATACTTAAAGAATTAGCAAAAATTACAGATGATTATAATGCTCCAGAATGGGCATGTACAAGCTTTAAATTAGTATATATGAAGATGCATGAACTTGAAAAAGACTTATTTGTTCATATTCATAAAGAGAATAATATTTTATTTAAGAGATATAAATAGAAAATTTATAAAAATATAGAGGTGATTGATTTGGAAAAGAAAAGATTTATTTTAGATAATGGTGTAAATAGAGCAGTCAATGAAGATAAGATAAAGGAATTAACAGTACTTTTAAGGAATTTAAATGAAAAAGGGTTAACAGATGACTTAAAGGAAAAGGGATTAAAGCTTGTTAAATCAATAAGTCCATTGGAACTCTCTATGGCAGAACAAAGCTTAGTAGAAGAAGGAATGAACCCAAGTGAATTAAGACATTTATGTGAAATTCATATGATGATTTTAAAAGGTGAACTTGAAAAATTACAAAGTAATATATCTAAAGGACATGTTTTATATACGTTAATAGAAGAACATGAATTAATATTAAAATTTTTAAAGGAATTAGAAGAAGTGACAAATCTAATACTAGATATGGAAAGCTATGATAAGGACAGAAAAGAATTTACAATAGTAACTGAATTAATTATAAGTATATTAGATGCTGAGCCACATCATAAAAGGGAGGAAGATGTTTTATTTCCAGAACTTGAAACAAGGGGGATAACAGGACCTACTAGAATAATGAGACTTGAACATGAAGATTTAAGAAAGAAGAAAAGAGCACTAAAGGAATTAAGTGAGTCTGTTGAAAATTTAGAGTTTAATGATTATAAAGATGAGTTGAAAAAACTTTCAAATTCTATTTGTTTTGAATTAAAAGACCATATATTTAAGGAAAACTATATATTATATCCTACAGCATTAGAAAGTATAGAAAGCAATGCTAAGTGGGTTAATATGAAAAAAGAATGTGACAATATAGGTTATTGTACATTTACACCTGAGGATTGTAAGTAATAAATATAAACTTAAAAAGAATGCCTCCTTCTAAATTATATAATTTAATTATAAATGTGAGTTTTATAGTATAATTAAATTAATTTATATGATTTAGGTTAGTAGGTATTTTATTTTGAATTGTGATTGTTGTTGTGAAAAATGTGCAAGTAGATTATATGCACGAGAAGTACCTATATTTGAATCACTTTCTGAAGAGGAATTAGATAGAATAATATCTATAAGAAAGCATATGTTTTTAAAAAAAGGAGAAAGTTTATTTTTAGAAGGCGATAAAGTTTCTAAACTTTTTATAATAAGTGAAGGAATGATAAAAATAAGTAAAACTACTGTAACTGGAAAGGAGCAGATTATAAATATATTGACAGTTGGAGATTTTCTTGGAGAAAGTAATATACTAGGAGATATACATGAAACTAATGTATCTGCAACAGCAGTTAAAAATACTGAATTATGTACTATTTCAAGAGAAGATTTAAAAGAAATATTATATTCTAATCCTGAAATAGCATTAAAACTTTTGTCTGAATTAAATAAGAGACTATCAGAGGTAGAAAACTTAAGTAAGAATTTATCAAATAACAATCCTGAATCAAGAATATGTTATATGTTAATTGAGTTTTCAGAGAAATATGGAAAGATTATAAATGATAGTATAGAAATTGAGCTACCTTTAAATAGAGAAGGTATGGCAAATTACTGTGGTTTAGCAAGGGAAACGTTAAGTAGAAAACTAAGTTATTTAGAAGATAAAAATATAATAGATATTATAGGAACAAAGAAAATAAGGATAAGAAGTTTAGAATTATTAGAGAAAGAAATTTATTAATATATATAATGCATAAATTTTAATAACAATTTTTATAACTATATATAATAG
>OGSQ01000394.1_pt1 | contig 18368 bp, 22 predicted proteins | sample 1573921 | NCBI WGS metagenome assembly OGSQ01 (sample SAMN03295832, study PRJEB24534) | human gut metagenome | isolation source: fecal sample 7 from infant 4 | host: Homo sapiens | place: USA: Pittsburgh, PA | collected 2014-07 | reverse complement strand
ATATTTATGTTAATATTTATATTATTAAAATTTAACAATAGGAGTGTAATAAATGGAGTTTGTTAAAAATTTTTTAAAAGGCGTTGCAATTAGTATATCTCAATTAGTTCCAGGAGTAAGTGGTGGAACAATTGCAATGATATTAGGAATATACGATAAGCTTTTACATGCAGTAAATAATATTTTGAAAGATTTTAAAAATCAATACAAGTTATTATTACAAGTAGGAGTTGGAGCATTAGTAGGAATATTTTTATTTAGTAATATTGTAAAAACTTTGTTTGATAATTTCCCTATTCCAATAGGTTATTTATTTATAGGTGTTATTTTAGGTGGCGCGCCACTTATGTTTAAAAAAGCTACAGTTAAAGGATTTAATAAGAAGAATATCTTATTTTTAGTTATGGGAATTATAATAGTTCTTATGATGGGTACTCCTGATAATGATGCTTCATCAATTATAACTAATTTAAGTATTTTAAATTTTATTTGGCTTTTTGTAGGTGGAATAGTAGTAGCAGTTGCACTTATACTACCAGGAATAAGTGGATCCTTTATGCTATTTGTATTAGGATTATATAATACAGTTATAACTGCAGTATCACAATTTAATATTTCAATATTAATACCTATAGCCTTAGGTGGTATTTTGGGCACTTTATTAAGTGCAAGAATAATTGAAAATTTATTAATTAAATATCCAGAACAAACCTATATATTAATCTTTGGATTTATTTTAGGATCTGTATTTTCTGTTTTTCCAGGAGTAGATGGACTGAACAGTATAGTAGGTGTATTTTTAGGTTTAGTAGGATTTATATTTACATATTATATTAGTAGAAATGAATAGAGGATTTAATAAAATAAACTATATTAAAAGTGATTTTGATTAAATTGAAACAGAATGCAAAGGTGCTATAGCAGAAAGGAAGATTAAAGCTACAGAGTATCTTTGTATTTCTTTTTGAATTTATTAACTAGATGCATATAAAAATACATTATAAGTTGTTATTAATATAAAGTCTTTATTAATATAACAAAAATTGCAAATTTTCAGAAAAAATGTTTACAAAAACTGGATTGAAGTATATACTAATAAAGTAATATTAGTTGTAAGAGAGATTTTCTAGTATATTAAGCTATATCTTAAATTTAATATATTTAATAAGAGAAATTATCTAAACAACATAAAATAAATTAAAATTAAGGAGGTAGAGATATGTTTATTAATGCAATGACAATTAAAAACAAAACTAAATATATAGGATATTTTATTAGTAGCTCTACCAGTAGGATTAATTTATAATTTGCTATAAAAAGTTTAAATTATTAAGTATACTGCCATGAGTTATTATGCTCATGTTTTTTTTATGCACTTATTTAGTATAAGAGTGATATTTTAAAGATCCTGGGTAACTAGGGTCTTTTTTATATAAAAAATAAATTAAAGGAGGAATTGTGAAATGAGTATTTTAATAAAATCAGCAAAAAATAAAAATGAAATAATGGAAGGTAATAGAAAGGGAGGATTTCTATATGTACGTTTACGGAGAATTTAATAATATATTTAATAGTAAAAAAGAAACTATAGAATTTAGAAGATATTGCAAAGATGAAGGGGTATGCCCAATTCAACTAAGAATAGAGGCTTTCAAATTGTGTAGAGATAAAAATAAGGAATCATTTAAAGGTATATTAGGTTTAGTAAAAAAGATAATAAAGTATAGAAGAAATAGAATATTAAGCTAATAAAATAAAAAAACTTTCAGTGATATAAGTAAGTCTCTCTATTCTTGATATAGAGTTAAAGACTTATATTACTTGAAAGTTTTTTTCATAAATATAAAATTTAATTAAAATTTTAATTGATGAAAACGAATATCAATTAGTTGACAATTGAGAAATATAAGAATATAATTAGTTAGAAGTCTAACAAAAGTGTAGGTGTAAAGAATGAGTGAAATAAAACATGTAGGAAGACAAATTAATATACTATCTCATAAAATTAAAAGAAGAATAGGAAAAGTCGGATTAGAACATGGAATAAGTGGTATGCAAGTAAAAATTTTAGGCTTTATATATACGAATTCTTCTAAGAGAGATATATTTCAAAAAAATATTGAAGAGGAATTCGATATTAGAAGGTCTTCTGTAACAAGTGTACTTAACTTAATGGAAAAAAATGAGCTTATTAAAAGGTGTAGCGTTTCAGAAGATGCGAGATTAAAAAAAATTATACTTACAGATAAGGGAATTGAGGTAAATAAATTAGTTTACAAAGAAATAGTTAGAATAGAAGAAATTATTTCTGATACACTTTCAAAAGAAGAGTTAGATGTTTTTATAGGTAATTTGGTAAAGTTAAACAATAGTATAAGCGAATAATTTTATTTAATTATTTAGTTAGAAATCTAACAAAGATTTTGAATTTCAATAATTATATTAAACAAAAGGAGGAATAGTATGATTAAAAAATTATCTAGCTATATAGCAGAGTATACAAAAGATTCAATTTTGACACCTGTTTTTATAGCTTTTGAAGTAGTACTAGAAGTTATTATTCCGGTTTTAATGGCCATGATAGTGGATAATGGGATAGAAAAGGGAGACATGAAATATGTAACTATAGTTGGAATAATAATGCTAATTATGGCATTCTTTTCATTAACCTTCGGGGCTGCAGCTGGAAGAACAGGGGCAAAAGCTTCAACAGGATTTGCTAAGAATTTAAGAAGAGCAATGTTTTATAATATTCAAGACTTTTCTTTTGCTAATATAGATAAATATTCTACTTCAGGACTTATTACAAGATTAACAACAGACGTTACAAATGTTCAAAATGCTTATCTTATGATTATAAGGACCTTCGTAAGAGCACCATTTATGCTTATTTCAGCTATGGTTATGAGCTTCTATATTAATTCCAAGATGGCATTAATATTCTTAGGAACAATAATATTCTTGTCAATAGCGTTATATTTAATTATATCTAATGCGCATCCCATATTCAGAAGTGTATTTAGAAAATATGATGATTTAAATGCTAGTGTCCAAGAAAACTTAACTGGCATAAGAGTAGTTAAAGCCTACGTAAGAGAGGGTTATGAAATCAATAAATTCCATAAGGCTTCTAAGAACTTATATGATAAATTTATAAAGGCTGAAAAATTAATAATATTAAATGCTCCTGTTATGCAATTTAGCATGTATACAATACTTCTTTTATTCTCATGGTTTGGAGCCAAATTTATAGTTTCTAATACTATGACAACTGGAGAACTTATGAGTTTATTTGCCTATGCAGGTAATATATTAATGAGTCTTATGATGTTATCAATGGTTTTAGTTATGGTAACAATGGCTAAATCATCAGCAGAGAGAATAGTTGAAGTTTTAGAAGAAGAAAGTACATTAAAAAATGGAGAAAATCCTATATTTGAAGTTAAAGATGGTTCAATAGAATTCAATAATGTAAACTTTAGTTATAGTGATGATAAGGAAAATCTAAGTTTAGATAATATAAACTTAAAAATAAAATCAGGTGAAACTATAGGGATTATAGGTGGAACAGGAAGTGCGAAATCTTCTTTAGTTCAATTAATACCAAGACTTTATGATGTTACAACTGGTAGTGTTAAAGTTGGAGAAATAGACGTTAGAGAGTATGATATAGAAACTTTAAGAAATGCTGTATCAATGGTACTTCAAAAGAACGTATTATTCTCAGGAACTATTAAAGAAAACTTAAGATGGGGTAATAAAGAAGCTACTGATGAAGAGTTAATAAAAGCCTGCAATGCAGCACAAGCTAGTGAATTTATTGAAACTCTACCAGATAAATATGACACTTATATAGAACAAGGTGGAACAAATGTATCTGGAGGACAAAAACAAAGACTTACTATAGCAAGAGCGCTTCTTAAGAATCCTAAGATATTAATATTAGATGATTCAACAAGTGCAGTAGATACTAAAACAGATGCATTAATAAGAAAAGCTTTTAAAGAATCTATACCTAATGTAACTAAGATTATCATAGCACAAAGAATTTCTTCAGTAGAAGAAGCTGATAAGATAATAGTATTAGATGATGGAAAAATTAATGGTTTTGGAACACATAAAGAATTATTAGAAAGTAATGAAATATATAAAGATGTTTACAATGGACAAATGAAGGGAGCTGGTAGTGATGAAGTCTAATATTAAGAGAAACAACTTTGGACAAAAGGGGCCAGGTCCTATGAGGAAAAGTAAAAATCCAATGAAGACATTAAAAAGGCTTTTAGATTATGTATTTAAAGAAAATAAATTTACATTTATATTAGTAATTGGCCTTATATTAATTAGTTCCCTAGCAACAGTTTCAAGTACTTTATTTTTAAAGAAATTAATAGATGACTATATAACACCATTTTTAGGTCAAACAAATCCTAATTTCACACCATTGTTAAAAGCAATAGGTATTATGGCTATTATATATTATACTGGAACATTAACGACATATATTTATAATAGATTGATGGTATTTGTAGCACAAGGAAGTCTTAAAAAGATAAGAGATGATATGTTTGAGCATATGGAAAAGTTACCGATAGGATATTTTGATACTCATCAACATGGTGAAATAATGAGTCTTTATACTAATGATACTGATACATTAAGACAAATGATTAGTCAAAGCTTACCGCAACTTATTTCATCTGTAATTACAGTAATTAGTGTATTTGTATCTATGATAATCTTAAGTATTCCTTTAACTTTTGTTGCTTTATTTATGATACTTATAATGTTTATGACAATAAAGGGTATAGGTGGTAAAAGTGCCATGTACTTTGGTAAGCAACAACAGGATTTAGGAAAGGTAAATGGATATATCGAAGAAATGATGGAAGGACAAAAGGTAGTTAAGGTCTTTTGCCATGAAGAGGAAAGTAAAATTGCTTTTGATGAATTAAATGAAAAGCTTAGGGATAGTTCAGATAAAGCTAATACCTTTGCAAATATTTTAATGCCTATAATGGGTAACCTTGGATATATAAATTATGTATTAACAGCAATAGTTGGTGGAGTTTTAGCAATAGGAGGAATTGGTGGATTTACAATTGGATCCTTAGCATCTTTCCTTCAACTTACAAGAAACTTAAATCAACCTATAGGCCAAATGTCACAACAATTTAATGCTGTTATAATGGCCCTTGCAGGAGCAGAGAGAATATTCGAAATGCTAGATCAAAAGCAAGAAGTTGATGATGGATATGTAACATTAGTTAATGCTAGAATAGACAATGATGGAAATATAGAAGAAGTAAATGAACGTACTGGATTATGGGCGTGGAAGCATCCACACAGTGATGGTACTATAACTTATACTAGAATGAATGGAGATATGGTTTTTGATGATGTTGACTTTGGATATAATGAAAAGAAAACTATACTTCATAATATAACTTTATTTGCAAAGCCAGGTCAAAAAGTTGCCTTTGTTGGTGCAACTGGTGCAGGTAAGACTACTATAACAAATTTAATTAATAGATTCTATGATATTCAAGATGGTAAAATTAGATATGATGGAATAAATATTAATAAAATAAAGAAGGATGATTTAAGAAGATCCTTAGGAATAGTACTTCAAGATACACATTTATTTACAGGAACTGTAGCAGATAATATAAGATATGGTAAATTAGATGCAACTGACGACGAAGTAAAAGCTGCTGCAAAGCTAGCAAATGCAGATACCTTTATAAAGCATTTGCCTAATGGGTATGATACTAAAATAACTGGAGATGGAGCAAATCTTTCTCAAGGACAAAGACAGTTACTTGCAATAGCTAGAGCAGCAATTGCAAACCCACCAGTATTAATATTAGACGAAGCTACTTCAAGTATTGATACAAGAACTGAGGCTCTAGTTCAAGAAGGTATGGATAAGTTAATGGAAGGTAGAACTGTTTTTGTAATAGCTCATAGACTTTCAACAATTAAAAATTCTGATGTCATCATGGTTATGGAACAAGGAAGAATAATAGAACGTGGTAGTCACGATGACTTAATTGAAAAGAAGGGTAAGTATTATCAATTATATACTGGTGCCTTTGAATTACAATAAATTAATGAAAAAAATCTTAAGTATTAATACTTGAGATTTTTTTCATCTATAATAAAATTAATATATACAATAATTTTGGGGGAGAGTACTTATGAATGCGAAAATTAGAATGGCTGAGGAAAAAGATATAGAAGAAATACTAGGAATTTATGTTCCATATATTAAAGATAGTACAATAACTTTTGAATATGAAGTACCAACTATTGAGGAATTTAAAAAGAGATTTTATAGTGTTAAGGAAAATTATCCGTATTTAGTTTGTACTATAGATAATAAAGTAGTTGGATATGCATATTCTAGTAGGCATGCCGAAAGAGCTGCATATATGTGGGATGTAGATTTTTCAATATATATTAATGACTCATATTTACGTTATGGCATAGGTAAGGCCTTCTATACTGCCTTACTTGAAATATCAAAGCTTCAAAATGTTAAGAACGTATATGGAGGAGTTACAGAAAATAATATTAAATCAGAAAAATTGCATGAATATTTTGGCTTTAAAAAGGCTGGAGTATTCCATAAAACAGGATATAAATTTGGGAAATGGATAGATGTTATCTGGTATGAAAAAGATATTACTGAATCTGACGAAGCCCCAAAACCAATAATCTCAATAAAAGATATAAATAGTAGAGATCTTCAAAATATATTAACTAATGCACAAAAGTTAATTAGGACAATTTAATAATAGTAATAAGTGGTTTTCTTATTTTTAAGAAGCCATTTTTTTATTTGTAAAATTAATTGTCACCTTAAATAAAAATATGGTTGACTATATGTTGAATAGAAAGTATCATATTAAATATAAATTCAAAAAGTAAAATATTCGCTAGTATTAACTTTTTAAAAGATGAAGGAAAGAGGTAATAAATATGAAAATAAATGAATTGACTAAAATGTCAATATGTATAGCGATAATATGCATATCAGCTTATATTTCTTTTCCACTACCATTTTCACCAGTAATGATCACAGCTCAAACAATAGCTATTAATTTAGTAGCATTAATACTTACTCCTAAGCAATCATTTATAGTTATATTATTATATATAATATTAGGAGCTTTTGGCTTACCTGTATTTTCAGGAGGAACAAGTGGATTTGGAAGAATATTTGGACCAACAGGGGGATTTATATTAGGGTTTCTAATTATAACTCCGCTAATGAGCTATTTTAAAGGCAAGGATTATAATTTTGAAAGATACTTATCTGTAACTATAATTATTGGAATGATTGTTTTATATGCCTTTGGTGCAGTATTTATGAGTGTAGTTCAAACTATAAGTATAGTACAAGCTCTATCGCTAGCTGTATTTCCTTTTGTAGTGGGAGATATTTTTAAATGTGTCTTAAGCTCCTTTATAGCTGTTAAATTGAATAAAGTAATTAACAAGTAGATTAATTACTAGATGGTATATAACTTATAGTATATCTATAGATGAAATTAAATGTACAATTCAAACAAGGAATTATATGGTGAATGATAAACAGGATGATAAAATATAGATATAGTATAAATTTAAAGGGGATGATTTTATGAGTAAGGATAAATTATTACCAGCTTCAATTGTTTTTCTTGGAATTTCATTAATTATTTCTGCAATGATTATTTCAAAGGGGGTAGAAAGAAATGGTCAATTTGCTGGAGAGGGGGTTTCAATAGGGTTAAACAATATAAATAACACAATAAATAATATAATGAATTCAGATAATTCTAAGGAGATATTAACTATTTCTGAAGCAGCAGATTACTTGGATATATCTGAAGATAAATTAAATAGAATTATAAATGGTAGTGAAGGGAATAAGACTGGAATTCCTAATACAAGAATAGGAAATGAGCATTTATTTAGTAGAAAAGCTTTAAATGAGTGGGTAGAATCTTCTAATGAGATTAGGTAACACAAAATTATATTAATATAAAAAATACAGATAAAGCTTATAGAAGTTTTATCTGTATTTTTATTTTATATTGATTAAATATCAATTCATTACATTTCTTTTTTAGTCTTTTTATCTTGAAGAATATTTATAAATAAAACTATAGCTAAGACAATTAATGCTAATAAAGAAACTTCAATTATTTCAATAGAATTTTTTAATAGGTTTATTTCTTTATAAGTATTGAATACTAGGGCTAATATATAAGTGAAAATAGAATAAATTATATATTTTATTACATATTCTATAATTATTTTAAATTTTGCAGTGTAAATTTCTTTTCTATCTATAGGAATAATGTCATATTTTCGTAATATGAATACTTTTTTTCCTTGTTCTTTTATCCAAAAAAGATGAGAATTTAAATACATTATTAGATAAATTATACCTAAGATTAGGGGATAGGTAATAAAGGAAAGAGGTTCAGCTTCAAGACCATTACCAAAGATTACTTTATGTCTAGTGATATCTGACTGAACTGTAATAAAGTAAAAAAATAAAAAACCAAACAATATTAGACCTTGATAATTGTATTTTATTCTTTCTTTTTCTTTATCTATAAAACTCATATTTATGCCTCCTTAAAGTAAATCGCTAATAGTAAATTTCTTATTTAAAGATCTTTCAATCTTATTTCTTCTAAACTCATCTTCAAGAGCTTCCTTAGTATCATTAATCATAATCTCTCCATTATCAAGAAGTATTATATAATCAGCGATTTTATCAAGATCACTAGTTATGTGAGTAGACATAAGAATTCCGATATCCTCGTTTAATATATCTTGCAACATATTTATAAAGTCTTTTCTAAATACAGGATCGAATCCTGCAGTAGGTTCATCTAATAGAAGAAATTTTGGACTATGCCCCATGGCAAAGCATATTTGAAACTTCATTTTCATACCTTTTGAAAATTGATATAGGGGCTGTCCTTTAGGTAAGTTCATCTTATCTAGCCAAAGATAGAAGCTATTCATATCCCAATTTTTAAAGTACTCACCAAGCAATAATCCATTTTCATAAGGTGTTTTATCGAGAAAGAATGTGAGTTTTTCAGATACTAAACCTATTTCTTCTTTTGCCTTAGCTGGATTTTCCTTAATATCTATATTATTTACTAGGACTTTTCCTGTAAAGTCATCATCAATTCCTGCTAAGATATTAATAAGAGTAGTTTTACCTGAACCATTGATACCTATAAGTCCTGTTAGATATCCTGATTCAATATTAAAAGAAATAGATTTTAATGAGAAATTTTTATAATTTTTATTAACATCTTCGCATTTTATTATATAAGGCATTTTTATTATCTCCCTTCATATAAAGTCTTTAAAATATCTTGCATATCTAATAATTCAAGACCTAGTTTTTTACCTTCTTGAATCAAATTATCAAATTGATCTTCGAATTCTTTAAATTGGGCTTCTTTAAGTTTTTCACGATTTGGTTCTTTTATATAAAATCCTTTTCCAGGTACTGAGTATATTAATTCTTCTTTTTCTAATTCTTCATAGGCACGTTTTGTTGTAATAACACTGATTTGCAAATCTCTTGCTAAAGATCTAATAGAAGGTAACATATCACCTGGGATAATTTCTTCTTTAATTATTGAGTTTTTTATTGATTTAATTATTTGTTCATAAATCGAAAGATTACTTTCAGTATCTAAAATAATATTCATTAAAAACCTTCTTCCTTATCTGGTATTTGCCTATATACATCTTCAAAAGAAAGGGATTTTTTTATAATAGGAGATGTACATTTATAAATTATATAGCTATTTATTATAAATATAATTATCCATCCAATTAGGATAAATGTATTAGAATTAATTTTAATAGCATTTAAACTATAAAACAATATAGTTTCTAGAAGGAGCATACAAAAGAAATAGTAATTAATCATTTCTTCTTCTTTTGTATAGATAATATAACCTTTTTTATCTTTTTTCTTTAAACCTTCTTCACCTATACCAACTTTTAAATTAAAAGTTATTATTAAAAATAACCATAGACCAAGTTCGATTATATTTTGTATTAGCCCTTTATTGATGAAAAATACATCTGCGATAAAGTAGGTATAGAGAAATATAAATACAAAACCAAGGATTACTTTTATTAATAGTTGAAGATATATATATTTCATTTTATCCTTATCTGAAGCAGGGCATACAAACATTGCCTTACTTAGTCTAAGGGGTATTTTTTTTGTTATTAAAAATAAAGTAAGTATATATATTATATTAGTAACTGGAATAATTATATTTTGGGTTTGTTCAGATGCAAGTATCTGATATACGGTATCTCTTGTTATATACTCATTTGTCATAACAACAATGAATGAAATTGTATATATAGCTATAAAGTACATAAAAATAGTATAAAGCAATATACTAATCCATGATTTCTTAAAGCTGATAAATAAATCGTTTAACACAATTTTAAGCATATGAATAACCTCCTTTTTCTAAGTAGTACATAATATCTTCTATATTAGGGATTTTTGTATTAAAAGTTTTATAATCTTCACCTTTAACTTTTTCTATAAAGGCAGCATTATGATACTCTCCATATTCTCTATAGATAATTTTAGAACAGTTAAGACTTTCTATTTCTTCTTTACTTCCTTTGATTATTAAATATTTATCTTTAAGCTCTTCTTTATTTAAATTGAAAAATAATTTGCCATCATGTATAAGTGCAATATAATCTCCAACTTGATCAAGGTCTTCAGTAATATGTGTTGAAAATATAATACTTCTAGTACCATCTTCTACTAATTCTTGCATATATCTTATAAGATCTTTTCTAAAGGCAGGATTTAATCCGGCAGAAGGTTCATCCATTATAAAAAGCTTTGAATCATGTGATAGAGCAAGGGCTAATTGAAACTTAATTTTTGCTCCAGTTGATAACTTACCAAGCTTTTTATTAATAGGAATATCGAAACGCTCACAAAATTTTAAAAATAATTCTTCATTAAATTTACTATAAAGACTTCCAAAAGTTTTTGCATTACGAATTACTGTCATAGTATTTTCAAACATATTTTCATCAAGTACAAATCCTATTTGATCCTTAACTTCTTTTTCGTTACTATCCATTGATAATCCGTTCACCTTTACTATGCCAGAATCCTTCTTATATATATTTAAGATAGTATTAATTAAAGTTGTTTTACCACAGCCATTTACACCTATTAGCCCCATTATATAGCCAGGTTCTAAATTAAGATTAACATCCTTTAGATGTAAATTGCCAAGTCTCTTTTCAAGATTATTGATTTCTAATAAATAAGTCATAAGCATTACCTCCATAACAGTATATATACTGTTTATATCTATATATACAGTATATGCATAGATGATTTCAAAGTCAAGTAATTATTGGTAAAATATTTGCAGTTTGTTATAATATAGAAATAATAAAGAGAGTTAGAATATAAATAGGGGAGAGGTATATATGGAGAATAAAGAGATTATTATTAAATCTCAAAATATAGTATTAAAGAAGTATTTAGATGAAAATGATGTGAAATTAATTCGAAATTTAGAAGATATTTGTTTAACAGAAGATAATATAAACTTAAAGCTAGAACTAGAATATAGAACAGAAATGAAAAAAGATTATAATAGGTGTTTAAATGATGTTAATGAGATTTTGTATTGCTTAAATGATGAGCTAATTGGATATGCAGGAATTTCTGCCTTTAGTAGAAATATAGCAGAAATTAATGGAATGGTACATCCAAGCTTTAGAAGAAAAGGGATATTTACAAAAATAATTGAAATAGCAATTGATGAATGTAGAAAAAGATATTTTAAGGAAATCTTATTACTTGGTGATGATAAATCCGTTTCAGCTATGAAATTTATTGAAAAAACAAAGGCTATATACTCATTTTCAGAATGTAGAATGACGTGTTTAGAGTGGGAATTAAAAGAAATAAATAATGAAAGTATATTAGTAAAGGCTACTAATAAGAATGCTGAGGATATAGATAGATTAAATACTATATTTTTTGGGGATGTTAGTAGTGAAATGATATTACCTGAAGATGAAGAAAAAAATAATAACATAACTTATTTTATTAAAATAGATGATAAGATAATTGGAAAGATAAAGACTAGTAAAGAAGAAGAAAATTCTATTTATATAAGTGGTTTTGGTATTATTCCGGAATATAGAAGAAAAGGACACGGCAGAGCTTCATTAGTTAAAGTTTTAAATAAGTTAAAGGGAGAAAATATTAGTAAGATTGAATTAGATGTAGAGATTACCAATAAGAATGCTTTAAACTTATATAAGTCTTGTGGCTTTAAAGAAGGCTCAATTATGAATTATTATAGAATGTTTTAAAATGCGAAGCATTTTACGAATGAAAGAATGAAAGAATTAAAAAATTAAAAAATGATTATAAAAAATCTTTACAGATTTTTTATAAGGATATCTTTAAAACAAAGGAGGTTTTGCTATGCAAAACCTCTTCTTTCATTCTTTCATTTTTTCATTACCTTAATTTTTTTATTTTAAAATTAAGGTAGAATTAAGATTAATTGAAATTAGCATTAAGGTAAGGATATTAAAATTTACTTATAAAATATACGAGGTGATTGATTATGGGTAAATTTGTAGTTGAAACTAAAAGCTTAGTCAAGGAGTTTAGTGATGTTAAGTCAGTAGACAATCTTGATTTAAGAGTAAGAGAAGGAGAGATATATGGATTTTTAGGACCTAATGGAGCTGGGAAGTCAACAACTATAAAAATAATTTTAGGATTATTAAAACCAAGTTCTGGAGAAGTTAGGGTCTTTGGTAAATCAATAGAAAAAGATAGGGAAGAAATATTAAGTGATATAGGAGCTTTAGTTGAGAGTCCATCATACTATGGGCATTTAACTGCTTATGAAAATCTAGAGATATTAAGACGAGTTCTTAATTTGAATAGAGAAGAAATAGAAGATAAATTAAGATTAGTAGGTCTTTGGAATGTAAGAGATAAAAAGGTTAAAGAATTTTCATTAGGAATGAAGCAAAGATTAGGAATTGCAGAGGCCCTTATGGGAGATCCAAAACTTTTGATATTAGATGAGCCTACTAATGGATTAGATCCAGCAGGAATAATAGAAATCAGATATTTAATTAAAAAGTTAGTTAAAGAAAAGAATATAACAATTATAATATCAAGTCATATATTAAGTGAAATAGAATTAATAGCTACTGAAGTGGCAGTTATAAATAAAGGCAAATTATTATATCAAGGGTCTTTAGAAAATCTAAAGAAAAATTCAAGTAATGAAGTAATCATAGGTTTAGAAAATTATAAAGTTAAAGAAGAAGTAATTAAATTACTGTCTGCAAGAGGATATAAAGCATTAGAAGAAGGAGAAAAGCTAAAAGTTAAAGGGAGTAATTTGACTGCCTCAAAAATTTGCAAGGAACTAGTTATGGCTGGTTATGATTTAAATTACTTATCTCAAGAAAAAAGTTCTTTAGAGGAGATATTCTTAGGATTAACTAAGGAGGAAGAGTTATGTTAATGAATTTAATAAAAAATGAGTTTACTAAAGGAAAAAGAAACTTAGTTATTTTATTTGTTTTAGCAGTACCTATTGGAGTAGCTATTCTTTTATGTGTAGATTTCCTTATAAGGTATGAAAGTTGGCTATTACCTCAATCTATTGAAAAGGGATTAACTTCTTGGCAAGTATTAATTAAAGAACAACGAATTCTATATTTTAATGATTATATGCCTATGTTTTCAGCATTAATATTAAGTACTTTATTTGAAAGTGAATATAGAAATAATTCATGGACATTCTTATTAACTAAGCCTATAAAAAGAAGGGATGTTTTACTTTCAAAATATATTGTTGCAAGCTTTTATTCAGTAGTGATGCTAATATTAAATGTTATTTCATTGATAGTAGTTGGAGTGATATTTAAGTTTAAGGAACCTATCCCATATAAGTTTTTTACTATTATGTTTTTTGTTCAATTAATATCCTCCTTAGTGATAATGTTAATACATTTATTTTTGAATATAAAAAATAAAAATTTATTAGTATCGATTGGAATTGCTGCAGTATTAAGTATTGTATCTACCAATATTTATCATAATGATTATTTTATTAAATATTTTAATCCATATGGATTCTCATTATTTTCAATAACTCAAGGAAAAAATGAGCTTTTAACACTATTTATTATTTCAGTGTTAATCTTATTTATAGTACCTAAATCAATAACAAGATATTTTAATAATAAAGAAATTTATTAAGGAGTGATATATATGGAGTTGTTTAAAGTAGAATTATTAAAATTAAAAAGAAGTTCCTTATTAAGTTTAGGCTTAATCTTCCCGATAATAATAGTTATTTTTACATTTAGCAAGGTATCAGGAATGGAGAAGATTGCTGAGTTAGGCCTTAGTGAAGGATTATATATGTTTTCTTCAATAGCCTTTATAACTTTATTTTTACCGCTTTATATCATATATGTTGCTTGCATGGTAACTAAAGTAGAGAATGATAATAATGGTTGGAGAGGATTAATGTTATTTCCTATTAAGAAAACTAGTATTTATCTATCTAAATATAAGGTTATGTTATCATTATTAATTATTTCTACTTTATCTTATATAGTTTCATTAAATATTTCATTATTTATTTTAGGAAATAATTTTAATTTTATGTTAGACTCAATGAAATATCTGCTGCAGATTATTACAACAACACTACCAATAATAACTTTACTTTTTATAATAGGAAGAAGGTTTATAAGTATAATACCAGTAATAACTACAGGAGTTATAATGCTTATAACTAATATTTTTATAGCTCAAAGTAAATTTTGGATTTATGCACCATGGACATATTCTATGATGATTTCTGGAGGAGCTATAACTTATAAAGAAAGATATATTGTTTTAGTAGTTTCTATCATTTTATCATTAATAATGTTTGCTATTGATTTCATTGATTTTACTAAATCAGATATTATATAAAATATGATTATGTTAAAATATAACTAAGAGTTTGGAGGGATTATAACAATGGCTAATAATGAAATATTAGATAAAAAAATATTACTTATAGATGACGAAAGAGAACTTTTAGTTTTATTAAAAGAAGTTTTTGAAAAAGAGGGCTTTAATAATATTTATGAAGCTGATAATGGAATAGATGGTATTTTAAGTGCTAAAGAAAATAATCCGGATATTATAATCTTAGATGTTAACATGCCAGATATAGATGGATATAAGGTATGTGATAGAATTAGAAAGTTTTCTTTATGCCCAATAATTTTTTTAACAGCAAAATCTGAGGATGAAGAGAAGATTAAGGGATTAGAATCTGGTGGAGATGACTATGTTACTAAACCTTTCAATATTAAGGAAGTTGTTCTTAGGGTTAAATCCCAGCTTAAAAGAGGGATGATAAATACTAATCCTAAAAGAAATATATATAGTGTTGGGAATATTTATATAAATGAAGATACAGGTGAAGTCATTAAAAATGGGGTGAATTTATCACTAACAGCAAAGGAATATTCATTAGTTTTATTTTTAGTGAAAAATAAGAATAAGGTATTTAGTAAAACATCACTTTGTGAAAATATATGGGGATATGAGTATGATGGTTATGACAATACAATAATGGTTCATATAAGACATTTAAGAGAAAAGCTAGAGGATAATCCAAGTGAACCAAAGCATATAAAAACTTTAAAGGGGATTGGCTATAAGCTAGTTGATTAATATGAAATTAAAATTGACATTAAGGTATGTTTTATCAATGATTATGGTTTTTTATATTACTATGATTGTTTATACTATTTTAAACATAGTGATATATAAGGGGAATTTCTCCTTTGGTGAGGATGTATTTAACTTATCTTTTAGTACTAGGGATTTTGCACTAGAATATGTAAAAGATTTAGAAGAAGATAATGATTTAAGATTAAGTGATGAAAATATTGATAAATTAATAGATAATAATATTTGGATACAGGTTTTAAATAAAGAAAATAAAGAAGTCTATCAGGCTAATAAACCTGATAAAATACCTATAAGTTATAGTACTTATGAATTAGTAGATTTTATAACAGATCCCTGGGGCAGTAGTGCTCCTACAACTATTACTACTAATAAAGTAGTTAATGAAGGTGAAGAATATATGCTTTTAGTAGGTTTTCCTATAGATAAAGTTTATAGATATAAGATGACATTTACTGATGAAAGTATGTTATATCATTTAAGTATTATAGTTTTTGCTTTAATATTAATGACTATTGTAGCTTATATTTTAAGTAAATATCTAGTTAAGCCAATGGTTTCAGTAGTGGATGATATTAATGATTTAAAAAATGGGCTATATAAAAATAAGCCAATTAAAAATGGCGTTTTTGAAGAAGTAAGTAAAAATATAAATGACTTATCTAATGTATTGAAGGAAAATGAAATAAAACGTAATGAAGTAGATAAAGTAAAAGAAGAATGGATAGCTAATATCACACATGATTTAAAGACCCCTTTAAGTTCTATTAAAGGTTATGCTGAGCTTATTCAAGGAAATGATTACGTAGTAGACATTGAGGAAGCTAAAAAATATAGTAGTCGTATTTTAGATAATAGCAATTATATTCAGGAATTAGTAAATGACTTATCCTTAGTTTATAAATTAAAGAATAAAGTTATACCTATTAATTTAAAGGATGAAAACATTATTATATTATTACAAGAAAATATAATAGACTTATTAAATAATAGTAAATATACAGATAGAGAAATAAATTTCAATTATGAAAATGAAAAAGTAATAGCTCCATGTGATAAAAAGTATTTAAAAAGAGCAATCAATAATATAATAATAAATTCTTTAGAACATAATTCTAAGGAGACTATAGTAAATATAACTTTAATAGAAAAAAGCAGTAATATAGAAATCATAATAGAAGATAATGGTGAAGGTATAAAGGAAGAGGATAAAATTTATATATTTGATAGATATTATAAGGGTGTAAACTCTAACTCTTCTTACAAAGGATCAGGGCTGGGTATGGCAATAGCTAAAGAGATTATTATATACCATAATGGTAGTATTAATATTGAAAGTAAAGTAGGGGTAGGAACTAAAATAATTATAGTTTTATAAATAATAAGCTTCCAGTTAAATATATTATGTAAGAAAAAACGTAATAAGTTAACTTGGAAGCTTTTTTAATTTTAATAATTAAAATTTAGGATCGTATACAAGTTTATAATAGCAGTTACCATCTTTTACAGTTATAACTTCATAGCTATTATCATCAATTTTATTAAAGAAAACCATGTTGTCTTCTATATTTTTTGACAACATATCTTTGATATATCTATTTACTTTTTCATAGTCTAAATCATTAACATCTACAAAAGTAGTTCTAAATTCGTTAAGTTTAGAACTCTTAAAATCAAAAGTACTATCTATATTTTCAATTGAAGCCTTGTATAATATGTCAGAATAAGTTATAACTTCTTTTCCAGGAGTATTTATGCTTAAATCGACATTTAGTCCATTTTCTTCTGTATAGTATTGAGTAGTTTCAGCCCCTGATGCCTTTAAAGCCTCCAATAGTACAATATCTTGACTGTGCTCATATCTTCCTATTTTATCCTTAAGTGGTTCTATGTATTTTAAGAGTAGGGAGTTGTTATCAGAAAAAGTTTTAATTAAGGAGACTCCATCTATATACTTACTTAACATTGTGCTGTTTCTTAAGTCTAAATTAGACACATCTAAACTGTTATCTTTTATTTCAAATTTATCCTTATCTTCGATGATATTTTTAAGAGTATCTTTATTTTCATTATTATCATTTGTTATTTTATTTATTGAAGTATCGTTTTCTATAGGTTTATCTTTAATAATGTATTTACTGCAGCCAATAAAAAATATACTTAAAGTGGCTACCGAAATTAATTTTAATAATTTCAAAAAAATCACCTCTTACAATAAATACCACAAAATTCTTAAAAAGTAAATATTTAAAGGATGATTAAGGGTTTTTGAATGAATAATGGATATATTAATATGCTATTCTAATAAACAATCCAATAGTAAATAACATATATCCAACTTAATAGGCCATGAAAAATAGCCCAAGGGATTGACTTCCAAGCTGTATAAGAAATAACTATTGCTAAGCATGATCCAAAGGTAATTCCTTTATTAATTGTTTTATTTATAACAGTTTTATTAGAAGAATTATTATCACTCATTTAATTTACCTCCTTATATTAAAGATAATTTTTATAGAAATTATTCTTTATATTATTA
>OGSQ01000393.1_pt1 | contig 18383 bp, 17 predicted proteins | sample 1573921 | NCBI WGS metagenome assembly OGSQ01 (sample SAMN03295832, study PRJEB24534) | human gut metagenome | isolation source: fecal sample 7 from infant 4 | host: Homo sapiens | place: USA: Pittsburgh, PA | collected 2014-07 | reverse complement strand
TTTTTAAGGTGGTAATTATGGAAACTTACGCAATAACTTTTTATTTAAACGAAAATTCTCATTCATGTGGCTGTGAAGGTCATGATCACGATCATGAGCATCATCACCATCATCGTGATGATTATGATATAGTTGCAACTATAAAATCTTTTGGTGCTTGGGCTAACTTTATGCCTGATAGCTACCTAGTTAAATCTACTTCTAATGCAAATGAAATATCTGAAAAGATAAAACCATTTTTAGAATCAGGTGATTTACTTTTCGTAACAAAAGTAGCTAAAGATGATGTTGCATCTTTAACTCCAGGAGTTGTTGATTGGATTAATTCTTAAGATGAAAAATATCAAAGGAGCTGTTTCAAAAAACAGCTCCTTTTTTAATATACTGGTTCTGTAATTATTCCAAAAGAACTAGCTTTTATTATTGGTAATCCTACTATTTCTTTTAACTCTTCCTTAGTTCCATGAACTACTACTCCTAAAATTTCTGCATCATCAGCCGAAGTCATCCCTCTTTCCATTATTTCATCATATAATTCTTTATGAGTCATATAAGGACTTTTATCAAGAAATTCTATTAACTCATCATATTTTTCATTATAATCATTTCTATTAAAAGTTTTAGAATCATAGCATTCTATTCCAATAGTCTCTATTTCTTCTATGCCAGCGGATTTAGAATCATAATTTTCGATTGCATATTTAAACTCATCTATTTTTATCTTTGTAAATTCATCTAACCATAACCACGTTATATCATTATTGCTTAATTTATTTTGAATCATATATAAATCTGATATTTTATAAGGTCTATCGAAAGAAATTGCTACCTCAAGAATCTTTCCATCTGGTATTTTATCAATATAATCTAAATCATTTTGGTAATCTTTATATTGTAACTCAGGATGAAAAAACCTTAATTTCTTATATCCATATCCATTAGTATTCACTGGCCAATCGCTATTGTAATTACCTGTTCCAGACCCAACTACTCTATCGAATCTACTAAATCTCTCATTTCCATTGATACCAAACTTAACTATTGAATCATCAATAATAATTTTTCTACCTGCAATGCTTTTTGAAATCTTTTGAAAACTAGTTCCACCTAGTAAACCTAACAAATCATTCGATTCACTTATATATCCATTAGGTATAGTTAATTTAACTATTGCTTCTCGCTTTTCATATGATAATTCACTATATTTTAATGATAATTTATTATTAAGTAAACTTCCCATAATAAAAACTATTACTGAAATTACTATTATTTTTATAGTTAACTTAATCTTAGCCCTTCTAATAGACTTTTTTAACTTTTTCTCATCTAAAAAATTATCTATATCCTTCATTTATCTTATTCCACTCCTTCTTAAAATTATTTCTTGCTCTGTATAAATACACTTTAACTGTATTCTCATCTAGCCCTAATAAAACTGAAATCTCCTTATAACTTAAATCCATTTCATATTTTAATATAATTAAACTTCTATATTCTTCTTTTAATGAATTTAAAGCTTTTGATATTTCCTTTGATTTTTCTTTATTTAAAATATTTTCTTCTAAATTAAAATTGTCTACTAATTCTTCATAAAAGTTGCCTTCATAAATCGATTTAGAATTTATGATTTTACCCCTTTTAACCATATTTTTATAATTATTTATAGACACCTTAAATAACCAAGAAGGTAGATTTTTAATATTTACTTCAGTTATGTATTCCATAGCCTTTATAAAACTATCTTGAACTATATCTTCAACATCGCTAATTCTACATCCACACTTTATTAAATAAAGACAAATAATATTAAACTGCTCTTTATATAAATTAATAATTAAATCTTTATCCATTACTTCTCCCTTCTTAAGATTAAGGCCTTATATTAATAAGACAATTAAGTATCTGAAATGTGTACAATAATATTAGTCTTTTTATAGATAAATTTTTTAAAACCAAACATTACCCATCTCATTATCCCAAATACTGCAAATTACTGTCTATACTTAAATATCCCTAATATGAAATTTTTATCCACTTATTTTATAATAGAATTATTAAAACATAGGAGGGATTACTTTGATAAATGCATTAGCAATATTTGTATTGCAGTTAATTTATGTTCCACTTCTTACTTTACGTACTACCTTTGTTGTTAAAGGTAAAAAGGTACAGGCATCACTTTTTGCTTTTTTAGAAGCAATTATTTATATAGTTAGCTTAGGAATTGTTTTTTCTGACTTAAAGAACTTTTTAAATATAGGCTCTTATATCTTAGGCTATGGCATAGGTGTATATATAGGCGGAAGAATTGAAGAAAAGCTTGCAATAGGATATAGATCTATTCATGTTAATTTAACTAATTATAATGAAGGTTTAATAAATAAACTTAGAGAACTAAGATTTGGAGTTACAACATATGAAGGCGAGGGAATTAATAAAGAAAAAAGATATAAACTCGAAATTGTTTCCCATAGAAGTAGGGAAAATGAGGTTATATCTTTAATTCAATCTCTTGAAAAAAACGCCTTTATAGTTTCATATGAACCTACTCAATTTAGAGGTGGATACATTACTAAACAACTGAAAAAACTTTAGAAAACTAACATTTATATTTCTTTAAGTACTTAAGCTAATAAAATTAAAAAAGGTAATATCAAATTTAAATCATTTTTGATATTACCTCTTTTTTATAATTCTAAATTATTTCTACTTAAAGTTACAGCTAGAAAAGTAAATAAACTTGCCAAAAATGATCTTCTTGCTGCCCCTACCTCTTTATTATCTAAATCATCTTTATGTTCAGATACACTTTCTTTAAAAAGAGTATAATTTAATATTAAAAAAACTCCTGTAGTATATAGAAAGATATCATTTGTTATTCTTGGAAAGTTTGTTGTATCTATAAAATTATCACTTAAATCCGTGTCACACAAGGCGTCTATAGTTTGTGCTCTTAAACTATACACATAATAAAGGTTTAGAAGTGTAGCAAAAACTATTACTTTAACTGTTTCTAAACTTAAATTTATTATTCCTAATTCCTTGAGTAACTCTTCTCTACTTGTAGTCGTACTTTCTTCTCCTGCTTCCCCAGTACTTGCACCTACTCTTTCCTCTTCTGCTCTTCTACCTCCAAAGAAGTCTGCTGCTGACCTTCCTCTTCTCCTATGATGCCTTCTTCTAGCCAAAAAACCCCACCTCTAAGCCATAGCTATAATATAAACTATGCATTACCTTAAAGTGGGGTACTATTATTGTTAAAATTAATTTACTTCTTCTTTATCAGCAAATTGGCTATTATAAAGATTTTCATAAAACCCACCTTGCTTCATTAACTCTTCATGAGTTCCTTGTTCAATAATATTACCATCATTAATAACTAAAATTAAGTCAGCACTTCTTATAGTTGAAAGTCTATGGGCTATAACAAAGCTAGTTCTACCCTTCATTATATTTCTCATAGCTTTTTGAAGTAATAATTCTAGTCTAGTGTCTACTGAACTAGTTGCTTCATCAAGAATTAATATAGCTGGATCTTTAAGAATAGCTCTAGCAATAGTTAATAATTGCTTTTCACCTTGAGATATATTAGAAGCTTCTTCATTTAATAACATATCATATCCATCAGGAAGAGTTTTTATAAAGTGATGTACGTTAGCAATTTTCGCTGCTTCAATTACTTCTTCTTTAGTTGCTTCAAACCTTCCATATTTTATATTGTCATAAATGCTACCATTGTATAACCAAGTATCTTGAAGAACCATTCCGAAAATAGAACGTAAATCTTCACGTTTCATATCTCTTATATCTACTCCGTCAATTTTAATTGAACCACCTTGAATTTCGTAGAATCTCATTAATAAATTAATAAGTGTAGTCTTTCCCGCTCCAGTTGGTCCTACTATTGCAACCATCTGACCGCTCTTAACTTCTGCACTTAAGTCCTCTATTAACACCTTATCTTCACTATATCCAAATCTTACATGTTCAAAAGTGACATTTCCTTTTGGTTCTTCTACTTTAATAGTATTTTCAATATCATGTACTTCCTCTTCTTCTTCAAGGAATTCAAATACTCTATGACTTGCTGAAACTGCTGATTGCATTGCTGAAGATAATTGTGTTACTTGTGATAAAGGCTGATTTATTTGCCAAATATATCTTATAAATGCTTGAAGATTACCTACTGTAATTCCTCCACCTAAAGCTATTATAGCTCCTACAACACCTACAAGTGCAATTCCTAAATAACTTACAAGTCCTACTAATGGAGACATAATACTTGATATAAATTGAGCCTTAAATCCTGTAGCTCTAAGTTCTTCATTTGTTTCCATAAAGTCCTTAAGAGCATCATCTTCCTTACCATATAATTTTATTTCATTAAATCCTGTATACATTTCTTGTACTCTTCCATTAAGCTTACCTAATGCAGTTTGTTGTCTATTAAATAGCTTTTGTGATTTATTTACTATGATCTTAGTAATAATAAGACTTAATGGAATTATTAAAGTAGCTAATAGTGCTAATTTAAAATTAATTGAATACATCATTATTAAGGCTAAACTTAATGATAATATAGCATTTACTACTTGAACAAAACTTTGTTGAAGAGCATTAGCTATAGTATCAACATCATTCGTAATTCTACTTAATACATCTCCATAACTATTTCCATCAAAATATTTAATTGGAAGCTTACTTATTTTTCTTTGAACTGAATCTCTTATATCCTTCATTGTATTTTGAATTGCATTTGTTAATAAAAAACTAGCAATAAAGGTTGAACCAGCACTTCCTATATAAACAATAAATAAAACAACTAATACTTTAGCAATATAACTAAAATTAACTTCTGCTCCAGTAATTCCTTTTACTATAGATTCAAAGTCTTTAGTTAATTGAGTTATAATAAGTCCCTCTGTTCTTGGAGCTATAGCTGTAAAAACAGCAGCTGAAACTATAAATAATATTGCACCAAAAAATGACCATTTATATTTACTAACAAAAGGAGATATCTTTTTAACAACTGATTTAAACTTATTCATTGCTTAATTCCTCCTCTGTAAGTTGTGATGAAGCTATTTCATGATATATTTCACAAGTCTTTAATAATTCTTTGTGTTTACCAATTCCAACTACTTCACCTTCATTTAATACTATAATTTTATCTGCATCCATAATAGAGCCTATTCTTTGAGCTACTATTAACACTACTGAATCCTTTGTTTCTGACTTAAGTTTTTTTCTTAAAACAGCATCTGTTTTAAAGTCTAAAGCTGAGAAGCTATCATCAAATATATATATTTCAGGTCTTCTTACTATAGCTCTAGCTATTGAAAGTCTTTGCTTTTGACCACCAGATACATTCGCTCCACCTTCACTTATATGTTCGTCAAACTTTTTAGGCTTACGAGAAATAAAGTCATATGCTTGAGCTACTTTTGCTGAATATTCTACTTCACCAGTCTCAGCATTTTTCTTACCAAATCTAATATTACTAGATATACTACCTGTAAATAGCAGTGTCTTTTGTGGAATAAATCCTATTTTCTTACGAAGAGCTTTTAAATCATAATCTCTTACATCTACTCCATCTATTTTTATACTACCTTCTGTTACATCATAAAATCTAGGAATCAAATTTATTAATGTACTTTTACCACTACCAGTACTTCCTATAAAGGCAATAGTTTCTCCTTTTTTAGCCTTAAAGGAAATATCCTTAAGAACATGAGCTTCTCCATTAGGATAAGTAAAGGATACATTTTCAAACTCAACTAGCCCCTTTATCTCTGTTTCTTTAACACCATTTTTAGGGCTTTTTATTATACTTTCTTCATTTAAAATTTCCATTATTCTATTTGCTGAAACTTGTGCTTTTGGATACATAACGAAAACCATTGAAAATAACATAATAGAAAACATTGCATGGAATAGATATTCTATAAATGCTACTAATTGTCCTACTTGAAGTGTACCTACATTAATCATTTTACTAGATATCCAGAATATAGCTATAATAGCTATATTAAGAAGGAAAAAGAATGTTGGCTGAGAAACTGCCATAAGCTTGTTTAACTTTTTAGATACATCTGCATATGACTCATTAGTTTTTCCAAATCTTTCTCCTTCGTATTTATCATTTCCAAAAGCTCTTATAACTCTAATACCAGTTAAGTTTTCTCTAGAAATTCTATTTAATTTATCTAATCTTTTTTGCAATTTTTCAGATAATGGTTCTGAAGTTTTAGCTATGATCACAACTCCTAATATAATAAATGGAATTACAACAGCTAAAACTAAGGATAATGATGGACTAGTTTTAAGTATCATTACTAAACTTACTGTAAACATTACTGGTGTAAGTAATGCAGTTCTTAGTAGTGTATTAGTAAATTGTAGAATTACAAAGGCATCATTTGTAGTTCTAGTTATCATAGATGATACACCAAACTTATCATATTCAGTATGAGAAAATTCTTGAGCTTTTTTAAAAATATCATTTCTAATATCCCTAGTTATTCCTGAAGATATCCTAGATGAACAATACCCTAGTAGAATTGTTCCAAGAACTCCTACTATAGATATAAAGCCTATTATTAATCCCATTTTCTTAATATAATTTATATCATTATTTATTATTCCTGTATCGATAACCTTTGCCATAATAGTTGGGATACCAAGTTCAACTAAAGCAAAACCAAATACCGATATTACATTTAATAGAAGAATTAACTTATAATTCTTTAAGTACTTTAATATTAATTTCATAGCTGTATTTCACATCCTTTCGTAAATTTTAAGTAATAAAAAAGTATGAAATATAATATTACTTTTCCTTTCTAATATAAAGGTCCATAATATAATACTTTATACTTAATTAAAAACCGTATGAATTAATAAAATATAAAATAAGTAATAATAATTGTATTATTCAATATATGTTTCAATAAGCAATTTACATCTTGCAGTCTTATATAATTTTAAGTAAAAAAATACTTTTAAAGTAAACTACATCAATTGAAAGCATATATAGTTTAATTTTTATATAAGTTGTCAAGTTAATTCAATTTCTTAACGTTTTAATATAAAAAACTACTTAATATAATGTAAAAACTTTATTACAACTTATATACTTATTATTGATACAGTAAAATCATCATAATATTGTAACATAGACAAAAATAAAAATCTATAGAATCAACCATAGATTTTACTAAATTTATTCAATATATACATTATTATTCTTTCATTTTACAGTACTTTTTCAAAAGCTAATCTTTCCGTACCGTCTTCAACAAAAATTATCCCACAATACTTATATCCACTTTTCAAAAGTAAACTTTGCATACTTTTATTATCTTTGTGAGTATCTGCTCTCATACTTTTTATATTATTTTCTCTAGCTATATCTTCAGAAATTTTAATAATAAATTTCCCTATTCCTTTTTTACTGCACTTTCTTGAAACTGCAATTCTATGAGTAACTCCATATTTATTATTAGTTATCCAACTTCCATCTTCTATAACATCATAGTTTTTATCCCCATCAAATGATAAAACTGTAGTTGCTATTATTTCACCTTTATCCTCTAAAACATAGCTATTATCATTTTCTATATCCTTTAATATAACCTCTTCATTAGGATAACCATTTTGCCACTGATCGATATTATTATTTTTTAAAAATTCCTTTGCTTCATCAATTATTTTAATTACTGATTCTAAATCTTTTTCAGTTGTCTTCCTAAAATTCATAGTAGCCCCTCCAAAAAGTAATATTATTTAGTATTATACATGAAATAAAGATAAGAATAAATCATCACTTGATATAAAATGCTAAGCATTTTATTAATGAAAGAATGCCTATAAAAAATCCTTACAGATTTTTTATAAGTAAATCTTTAAAACAAAAGAGGTTTTGCATTGCAAAACCTCTTCCTTCATTTTTTCATTCCTTCATTCTCTTAATTTTTTCATTTTAAAATGCTACACATTGTAAAACTTAACTTTGCCTACAAAACATCCTTAATTCTTAATTTTTAATTATTAATTTTTCATTGTGCAATAGCACATTTCTATCTTCCTATTTTCCCTACGCCATCTTTCATCAAGCTTTCAACTTCATCTACTTTTACTAAGTTTCCATCTCCATATATGCTATGTTTTAAAACAGAGTTAGCTGCTGCAAACTCAGATATATACATTGGATCCTTATTTGATAATATTCCATATAGTATTCCAGTAGTTAAAGCATCTCCTCCACCTACTCTATCTACGATATCATCTATATCATAAATCTTTGATTGATGTAATTTATTATTAGTGTAAAAATTGCATTGTAAAGTATTTGAAGATGCAGACTTTATTCCTCTAAAAGATGAAAAGATATATTTTATATTTGGATATATTTTTGTAATTTCATCATAATAATCTTTTAATTTTTCAGCTTTATCTTCTTTATTATTATTTAAACCTAATATATTTTCAGCATCTAATATCCCTGCAGAATAAATATTTACATAAGGAAGTATCTCCTTAGTAACCTTGCTTGCTTCCTCTAAAGACCACATTCTAGCTCTATAATTTGAATCATAACTTACTAAGATATTATTTTCTTTGCAGTAGTTTAATATTTTATATGCTAAAACCCTAGTTTTATCTGAAATTGCCATAGTAATTCCTGTTAGATGAAGTATATCTACTCCTTTTAAGGCTTCTACTATATCAATATCTTCTTCATTTATATCTGAAAATATAGAGTTTTTTCTATCATAAATAACTTTAGAGTTTCTATTCCCACTACCAACTTCTAAATAATAAATAGGAGTTCTACCTTCTCCTTGATTTATAAAACTTGTATCTACTGAATTAGATTTTAAGTAAGAAATAATAGCATCCCCAAAGCCATCATTAGATATCTTGCTAATAAGTCTAGTTTCAATACCAAAGTTGCCTAAACCAGCTAAAACATTAGTTTCAGCTCCACCATAATTAATGTTTAACTCCCTAGAGTTTGAAATACGAAGTCCTTTATTAGTAGCTAACCTTAATAATACTTCCCCGAAAGCTGCAACTCTCACTTTAAATCCCCCTTGCACTTTCAAGCTTTTTAACATATTCATTACAAGTAGCTTCTATTTCATCAAACTTTCCAGCTTCACCTAGCTTGTTTAATTCTCCACCAATTCCTACAACATCAGCTCCAGCTTTTATCCACTCATCTATATTATTTAAATTAACCCCACCTGTAACCATAATATTAGCATGTGGAAGCGGTGCTTTAACTGATGAGATATATCCTTGTCCAAAAGCATTTCCTGGGAAAAGCTTAACTACATCTACTCCACTTTCATAAGCAGAAACTATTTCATTTATAGTCATTACTCCTGGAATATAAGCTACATTATATCTATTACAAAGTGTAGCAGTATCTTTATTAAAAGATGGTGAAACTATATATTCTGCTCCTGATAATATAGCCATTCTTGCAGTTTCAGCATCTAAAACTGTTCCTGCTCCTATTACGACATCATCATTTTTTATATATTTTTCTGATAAATCTTTAATTATTTCATTTGCATACTTATTAGTATAAGTAACTTCTATAGCTTTAACATTTCCTTTTATGCAGCTTTCTGAAATCTTAACCCCAATTTCCTTAGTTGTTCCCCTAACAACTGCAACTACTCCGCATTTCTTTAATGCATTTAATACTCTTATCCTTTTCATGATTACTCTCTCCTTATAATTTATTCCATATATCCGCCCTTCATAGGTGAAACTGCTTTATCTGAAAATATTTTTAAAATTCCTGACTTATATTTATTTCCTCTTGGCTTCCATAACTTTTTACGCTGAGCTAAAATATTATCTATCTCATTAAGTTCTAATCTTTGTCCATTAACTCCAACTATTTGAAGTATTCTCTTCTCTATATCAATTTCAATTAAATCATTTTCCTCTACTAGTGCTATTGGACCTCCAACTGCTGCCTCTGGTGATACATGTCCAATTGCCGGCCCCTTTGAAGCTCCTGAGAATCTTCCATCTGTAATAAGTGCTATACTAGCTGATAATTCCTTATCTGAAGAAATAGCTTCTGTTGTATAGAACATTTCTGGCATTCCACTTCCCTTTGGACCTTCATATCTTATAAATACTGCATCTCCAGGTTTTATTTTCTTAGTAAGTACTGCTTCTATAGCTTCTTCTTCACTATCAAAAGGTCTTGCCTTTAATATTGCTTTATGCATCTCCTTTGGTACGGCAGAATGTTTAACTACTGCTCCTTCTGGCGCAATATTACCTTTTAAAATGGCTATAGCTCCATTTTTCCCAATTGGATTATTAAATGGTCTTATAACATCTTCTCTTTTTAATCCAACCTTATTTAAATATTCATTACATCTATCATAAAAACCATTTTTCCTTAAGTCCTCTAGATTTTCTCCTAAAGTCTTACCTGTAACAGTCATTACATCTAAATGAAGTAACTCCTTAACCTCTTCCATAATTGCTGGTACACCACCTGCATAGTAGAAATATTCAGCTGGCCATTTTCCTGCTGGTCTTATATTTAATAAATATGGTGCATATCTGTGTATTCTATCAAAGGTTTCTTCGTCTATATCTATTCCAAATTCATGAGCAATAGCTGGAATATGTAAAAGTGAATTACTAGATCCTGAAATTGCAGCATGGATAACTATAGCATTTTCAAAAGACTTATTACTTACTATATCTCTAGCTTTTAAATTCATTTTAGCTAGCTCAATAATTTGTTTTCCTGCTTCAATTGCAACCTCTTCTAAATCCTTGCAAGTTGCTGGCATTAATGCGCTTCCTGGCAACATTAACCCTAAAGCCTCAGCCATAACTTGCATAGTAGCTGCTGTTCCCATAAATGAACAAGATCCACATGACGGACATGCATTATGCTTATAATAAGTTAATTCTTCTTCAGTAATTTCACCACGTTTTTGCATTGCACTATAGGCACCTATTTGCTCTAAAGTTAGAAGGTTTGGACCTGCTTCCATTACTCCTCCAGTAACAATAATTGATGGTATATTTATTCTTCCAATTGCCATTAAATGTGATGGTACTGCCTTATCACAACTTGATATAAATACTCCACCATCAAAAGGTGTTGCATTTGCATGTATTTCAATAAGAGATGTAATAGTATCTCTTGAAACTAATGAATAGTTAATACCATCATGACCTTGAGCCATACCGTCACATATATCTGTTGCAAAATATCTTGCAGCTTTTCCACCTTTTTCATTAACTCCTAGAACTGCATTATTAGCAAACTTCAAAAGATGAACGCTTCCTGGATGGCTATCACCAAAAGTGCTTTCTATTATAATTTGAGGTTTAGATAAATCATCAACTGACCATCCCATTCCCCTACGTAACGGATCCATTTCTGGCGCAATTTTTCTTATTTCTTGGCTAATCATTTTATTCACCCCTTATATTATTTAAAATTAAAGTCATAGCTCGGATATGTTACAACACTCCGAGCTATCTCTCTTATCTTAAGGTTATTTTTATTTATATTAATCTTAAGTAATTACTTAAAGTATTTGTAAACTATTTTAATTCTGGCCAGTATTCCTTGTTTGCTTCAATTAAGTCATCTAAAACTTCCTTAGCAACCTTTGCACTTGGAACTGTCTTAGATAATGTTAATGCTTGCCATAATTTTTGATAGCTTCCTTCTATCCATGCTTCAACTACTAACTTCTCTACAGCTACTTGTTGTTCCATTAATCCTTTTTCAAATCTTGGAATACTTCCTTGAACTAAAGGTTCAGGACCGTTGCTACCAACTATACATGGAACTTCTACCATAGCTGTTGGATCAAAGTTTTCAATAGCTCCCCTATTTTCAACTATACATAACATTCTTTCATGCGTGTTATATGCAATTGCTCTAGCTAAATCAACTATAAATGATGCATGAGCATCTATATGGAATTCTCCCCCCTTTGCTGTTCCAGCTTTAACTATATTTCTAGCAGCTTCAAATACATTCTTTTCTCTTCCATTCATTACTTCATTAGCTCTAGTAAAGTCCTTATCAGAATGCTCTACTACGTAATCTGGATATAGGTAATATTTTAAGTATGTATTTGGTAAGAAATTTGGATCTAAAGCAATTAAATCCTTAGCCTTCTTATGAGTTTCTTGCCAGCTTGGTTCAGTATGTTGAGTATCTACTTCAACTTGATTTAAATAACCATTTTCAGCAACATAAGCTCTAAGCTGTGGCATTAAATCATTTCCTTGTTTATCTCTAACACTTGTCCACCATCCAAAGTGATTTAATCCAAAGTAGTTAACTTCTAAATCTGCTGGTGTTAATCCAACTATTTGAGACATACGTCTTAATGTTCCAACTGGCATATCACAAATATTTAATACTTTTGAATTAGGCTTTAATACACGGCATGCTTCTGCTACTATTGCAGCTGGATTTGAGTAGTTTAACATCCAACAATTTGGAGAATACTTTTCCATCATGTCAATTAATTCTAACATTCCACCTATTGAACGCATTCCATATGCAATTCCACCTGGTCCACAAGTTTCTTGTCCTACAACTCCATGTTTTAGTGGGATTTTTTCATCCTTTTCTCTCATTTCATATTTACCAACTCTTATATGAGCCATACAGAAATCTACATCTGTAAATGCTTCTTCTGGATCTGTTGTATATGAAAACTCTACTTCTGGGTAGCTTTCTTTTAATAAAATTGCTAATGCAGCACCTATTGTATCTTGACGTTCCTTATCATTATCATATAATTTTAATTTACGTAGTGGGAATCTATCTGCATTATCTAAAAGCATCATTACAATTCCTGGCGTAAATGTACTTCCTCCCCCTGCTATTACTACGGAAAATTTTCTGTTATCCATATTTCTTCCACCTTTCACTAATGACATATTTAAAAATTGTCATATTATATATTTGAAATTTATTATTCTTATCACTTACAAGCACATTATAGAACAGTAAAATACCTAGGTAAACCATTTCGGAGCCCAAAAAAACATGTTACTCTAGGTTGTAACCTGTTCCCCAAATCCTCTTTATTATTACCATATTGTTACTTTTATTATTTAAAATTCCTATGATATAATTTAATTACCAACATTTACCTAGGGGGATTTCAAATTGGAAATTATAATAATTTTATTATCATTATTAATTATTTTTAATATTGCATTTTACATACCTTACCTTTTAAAAAAGCAAGAAGAAAAATTATCTTTACACTTTAAAGAAATTCAAATTAGACTTAATAGACTTGAAAAATCAATTAGAGCTAACGAAATTAAGGCTAATGAAAGTACTGATAATAATTAATAATAGTTTCAAAATGCAAAGTAATTTATTAATGAAAGAATGAAAAAATTAAAGAATTAAAAATACCTTATATAAAAATCTATAAATATTTTTATATAAGGATATCTTTAGAATAAAGGAGGTTTTTCTATGCAAAACCTCCTTTATTTGTTCTTTTATTCATTTTTTCATTTTTAAGTTTTAAATAGCGAAACACCAGTAAAGATAAATATAATGTGTGAAATAAGCATATTATATTTATCTTTGCGGTTATATTCGCATTTTAAACCGTAGGCTATTAGTTTGCCTCTATTCCAAGAAATTCATCAACGCTCTTTCTAACGCCATTAACTTTTAGTCCATACACTACTTGGACATTTTCACCTTTAATAATAACACCATTCGCTTGTGTTTCATTTTTTAATAAGGCTTCATTAACTAATGATGAATCTTTAACTATTAATCTTAATCTTGTATAACAGTTATCAACCTTAACTATATTATCTTCTCCACCTAATCCTTCTACAATTAAAGGTGCAAATCCAAATTCCCCATTAGCATCTTTTGATTCTGATTTTGCTTTGTAATCACTCTTAGTATAAAGCTTAGTATCTCCATCTTCTTCTCTTCCTGGAGTTCTTAGCTTAAACTTAGTTATAACAAATCTAAATATTAAATAGTAAACTACAAATTGTCCTAGTCCAACTAAAATATACATTGGCCAACCTGTCTTCTCTATTCCTAGTGGTAAGTTATATAATAAGAAGTCTATTAATCCATTTGGACCTATTGCTGTAACCCCTAATACATTTAATACAACCATACCTAAACCACTTAATAATCCATGTATTAAGAATAATACTGGAGCTGCAAACATAAATGAGAATTCAATTGGTTCTGTAACACCTGCTAATATAGATGTAACAGCTGCTGGTATTAAAATAGCTTTAATCTTTGTTTTATTTTGTGGTAATGCTGTATGATACATTGCTAAACATGCACCTATTAAACCAAACATTTTAGAAAGACCTCTAGCATCCCAAATTACTGATGCTGAAAGTTTAGCTATAGTTGGATCAGCCATTTCTGCAAAGTAAATATTTCTTGCTCCTTCAAAAACTTGACCACCAATTTCTGCAACACCACCTAAAGAACTATATAAGAATGGTGTATAAACTAAGTGATGTAATCCTGTTGGGATTAATAATCTCTCTAAAGATCCATATGTAAATATTCCAAAGTTTCCTGAGCTTTGAATAAATTCACCAAGATTGTTAATTACATTTTGTACTGGTGGCCATACATAGCTAAATAAAACTGCTAAACCAACAGTAACTGGTATTAATATAATAAATACTAATCTAGAACCTCCATAAATTTGGAAAGCTCCATCAAATTCTTTTTCACAGAACTTATTATGTATATAAGCAACAACAATTCCTAGTATAATTCCTAAGAAAACCCCCATATCAAGAATTTGAACTCCTAATACAGTAGTTTGTCCACTTCCTCTTAAAGCATCTGCTGGTGCTAGCTTTTCAGTTAGCGTTAAAAATATATTCATTGCATTTATAAATACTAAGAATACTAAAAGTGAAGTAAATCCAGCCTCCGCCTTTTTCTTCTTTGCTAATCCAACTGCTAGTCCCACACAAAATATAATACCTAAGTTAGTTAATATTGAAACTAGTGAGCCTGATAGCATTTTCCCAAGTCCATATACCATATCATTTTTAAGAAATGGTACGTACTCTGCTAATTTTGCATTTGTTAATATATTACCTATAGCTATTATTATACCTGCAATTGGTAATATTAAAACTGGTACAAACATCCCCTTAGAAAAGTCTTGTAGTTTTGTCATTATCTTTTCTTTCATAGTTAATCTCCCTCCATTACGTTTTCAGAAACCATTTACATTTTTCATTATAATTAGCAGTCTACTTTCTGTATATAGATTTTAGTCCCAAAAAAACGTGTTACCCAATTAGATAACACGTTACTTAGATTAAATGCTTTTTCGCTTATAATATTCATATATTAGTAGCTCAACTAAAACTAGTACCTTTGGAAAAAAAGTATTAGGCATTAAATTTCTATCGTCTAACTTATTTGCATCATCAATTTTAAAGCTTATATCTGCTAGTTTACTTATGCTATTTTCTCTTTCGTTAGTAAAGGATACAACTTCTATTCCATGTTCTTTTGCCGTCTTCACCTTATTTAAAACCATAGGAGTTTCCCCTGACTTTGATATTACTATTATAGAACTTATATAATCTAAATTATTTTCAAAAACTCCTATTGAATCTGTACCATTTGATAATATACATCTTTTTCCCATTACTAATAGCTTCTTATTTATATATTCAGCTACTATCCCTGAAAATCCATTGGCATAAATAAAAATAAACTTATTATCTTCACTAAATAATATATCAATAAATTTATCAATACATTCACTACTATTTCCCTGTAAAATTCCCTCCATATTAAGACTGTCAACAAAGCCTCTCTCATCTATAGTATTCCCATAGTTACTTTTCTTAAGAGCAGCTAAATTGTACTGCATTTCTAAAAATCCAGAATAACCTAATTTTTTTGAAAGCCTCATAATTGTAGATGTGGAAGTAAAATTATTCTTTGCAATTCCTCTTACTCCAAGCTTATTAACTTCGTCTATATTATCTGCTATATAATTTAATACCTTTATTTCTATTTCTGTAAGCCCTTTATTTTCTATAAACTTTGATAAATCCATTAAATCTCCTCCATTATTATAAGAAGATTATATATTATTTTGATAACTTTTTCATTGTATAAATTATACAAATACTAATATTATATCTTTATTTTATCCTCTAACTTTTTAATTGCTTCTTCTATTCTTTTAATTCTTGTTTCTTCCTTCTTAGCTGATGTTATCCATTGAAAATACTTTCTTTGCTGAGAATAAGACAAACTTTCATAAAATTCATAAGCCTTTTCATTTAATATAAGCTTTTCTTTAAAGTCTTCTGGCAGTTCTATTTTTCTATCCTCATCATCTTTTTCTAATTCAACGCTGATTTTATCACCAAAACTTTTGCCTATCTTACTTCTTATTTCCTTTGTTATCCCAATCATATAGCAAGGTAAACCCATCCTTACAACTGATCCTCTATATTCAACATTATCAAATTTTACTTTAACCTTTATCCTCTTAGCTCCAAACTCTTTTTCAATATCTAACGGCACTTCTATATATGTTGCATCTTTCCCTTCATGCTTTTTTATTTCTGCTTCAAAATTATATTTCTTCATATATTTCTCCTTACATATTAATTAATCTATAATTTTACTTTAATAAAATTATAGATTAATTTCAATGTATAATACTGACTTTTAAATTTATCTCTAATAATTCTTCTTATAACTATCAATGGTTGGGATATACCCCTTCAATCATAACTTGTCATAAAATGCTTATAAAAAAACCTATAAACGAGACTTTTATTTACAATCACGTTTATAGGTATACATATTAAATCCTTTTAATTAGAGTATAATTAAGCAGCTATTTTGAAAAAATTATCTCTATTAATATGATATTCAATTTCATTTTCTAATAATTTAGCTTCTCTAAAGCCAATTCCTTTAAATAAATTTTGAGATCTTTTATTAACCTTCTTTATTTTTGCAATTACATCCTCTGCTCTCATTTCAAAGAAGGCAACCTTTAAAGCTTCAACTACTGCATTATGACCAATTCCTTTTCCCCATAGTTCCTTTTCACCTACTGCAATTACTATTTCTACAAAACTTCCTTTAGGTACTAACCTTAAGAAACCAATTGTCCCATATAAATTTTTTATAGTAAAAAATCTACAGTTATTATTAAAAAGATGAGTTAGTATAGGCATATTTACTCTATTTACTACACTCATTAATTTTTTTTGCACATTAGAATCTTCATTTAAATAACTTGTTATTTCCTCATCATTTAGCCAATCACATATTTTTTCAGCATCTGCCCTATAAACTTCCTGACTTAGGGCAACATTACTAATTTCCACAAAGAACACTCCCTAGTTAATATTTTATCTTTAACAAAGATATATTAACCTTATTACTAATATAAGTAAAAATCAGTATCCTTTGTTATCTAAATTTAACTCCCCTTATTTAACTTTTTCCCTATTTTCCACGATTTTTTCACTATCCTTATATTTTCCATTTATAGTATTTAAATTCCATTTAAATCTATTAAAAGTATTTTTCTGTAATTTTATTTATTACAGCTACTTATAAAGGAATTAAATATATTTCTTTGATCTTCAAAGTCCTTGTATAATAGTTCAGGATGCCATTGCACCCCTAATACAAACTTTTTATTTTTTAAATAAATACTTTCCACTAAATTATCTTCAGTCATTCCAGCAATATTTACTTTATTAGATATACTTTTTACACCTTGATGATGAAGTGTGTTTACCATAATTTCTTCTTTATTAATTATATCAAATAGCAAAGATTCCTTATTTATAATAATCTTATGAACTAATTTATTATAAGGCTTTCCTTGTCTATGATTACTTTCTTTATTATTATACTTCTCAACTTTTAAATCTTGATATAAACTTCCTCCTAAATATGAATTTAGCAATTGAAAGCCTCTACAAATAGCTAATATAGGCTTATTTTCTTTTAAGATTTCTCCAAGCAAAATAGCTTCCATAGTATCTCTTGCTGTATTAATATATCCACAATAATTTTCTTTTTTTTCATTATATATCTTAGGATTTATATCTTGTCCTCCTGTTAACAAAAATCCATCAAATCTATAAGATAAATCTTTTATATCTTCTTCATTATCTATCAATGGTAAAATAACAGGTATTCCACCTGCATCAGTTATAGCATTTAAATATGCAGGTAGCATCCAAATACTCTCTTTTTCATCATCAAATAGTGCTGTAACTGCAATAATTGGTTTCTTCATAATATATCTCCTTTCTTCGATACTCACTATTAAAAG
>OGSQ01000392.1_pt1 | contig 18401 bp, 14 predicted proteins | sample 1573921 | NCBI WGS metagenome assembly OGSQ01 (sample SAMN03295832, study PRJEB24534) | human gut metagenome | isolation source: fecal sample 7 from infant 4 | host: Homo sapiens | place: USA: Pittsburgh, PA | collected 2014-07 | reverse complement strand
GTTCTAATTCATCATCAAGTTTGTCTAATTTAACTTCACCATATTTATGACTAAGTGCAATATTTAGGAATCTATCAGCAAGTTCAGGATTCTTAGATAAAAGAGAACCATGGAAGTAGCTACAATAAGTATTCTTATAAATACAACCTTCATAACCATCTTCACCATTATTGCCATAACCATGAAGACATTTTCCTAAAGGCTTTAATCCATTAATATAGGTTCTTCCTGAATGATTTTCAAATCCAACATAGGTTTCATTAAATTCTTCATTATATATTACAGTATTTCCAATAAAACGAGTATCTCCACCTTCAGTATATATATCTAAAATACCTAATCCTTGAATTTTTTCTCCATTTGGCGCCATATAGTAGTTTCCTAGAAGTTGATAACCACCACAAATAGCAATAACTAATTTTCCATCTTCAATATATTTTTCAAGAGAAGGCTTTTTTATATTTTTTAAATCATCTGATACTATAGATTGTTCAAAATCTTGACCTCCACCAAAAAATAGTATATCAGTATTTTCAGAATCAAATTCATCATTTAATGATATATTTATTAAGTTTACCTTTATTCCTCTTTCTTCAGCTCTATGTTTAAGTATTAATATATTACCAACATCTCCATATACGTTAAGTAAGTCAGGATAAAGATGACAGATATTTAACTCCATATATAGACCTCCTTTCTTACCAAAGCTTCTTAATATAGCCTTTTGAATATAAGTGCTTTCTATAATTAATCATAGCAGTATAAGTAGCTAAAATATAAATTTTATTATTTTTACTAGCTTTAATTTTTTCTGTTAATGAATCAAAGTTTTCTTCTATAATAAATTTATCTTTATTTAATCCAGCAATTTTAAGTCTTACTGCCATATCATAACATCTAATACCAGAAATAAATATTTCATCTATATTTAAATCATGAAGCTTTTCAAAATCAACATCCCAAATCCAAGAAACATCAGTGCCATCTGCATAATTATCATTTAAAAGAAAAGCAGCAGCAAAATTATCTTTATTTAGGCAAAGAGTATCTAGTGCTTGATTATAACCAGCAGGATTCTTAACTAAAATAATTTTAACTTCTTTTCCTTCTATATTTAATGATTCTTGTCTACCAAAGCTTGAATCTTGGTTTTGTAAGGAATTTCCAATAGACTCATCATTTATTCCAAGTTCTTTAGCAATAGAATAAGCACATAATGCATTATAAATATTGTATACCCCGGATTGACTTATATTTACTACTAAATCATTAATTTTAACATTAGAGCTATCAGGAGTTAGTTCTAATATTTCATTTACAGCATATTTAAGCTCAGCTCTTTTGAAACCACAGCCTGTACAGTAAAAGTCACCTAAATGGTTATATGTAATGTGGTTATACTCATAAGGAGATTTACAAAACTTACAGAACTTTGCATCTGCATTAATATCAATATTTTTATTATCATTTATTTTTGCATTAAAACCATAAAATACAGTTTTATTAGGAAGCTTTAAATCACCTAAAAGAGATTCATCACCATTTAGAACTAGAGTAGTATTTGGAGAAAGAGTAATTCCTTCTAATATTTTAGAAAGAGTAGTATATACCTCACCATATCTATCTAATTGATCTCTAAAAAGATTTGTTACTGTAATTATTTCAGGAGAAATATATTCAGTAATATATTTTAAATTTGCTTCATCTACTTCAATTATTGCATAAGCATCTTTAGTTGGACTAAAGAACTTGTAATTATCAATAAAAGTTGTTACTATTCCAGGAAAAAGGTTAGCTCCAGTATTATTTGTAATTACTTCTTTTCCACTCATCTTTACAATGTTGTAGATCATGCTAGTAGTAGTAGTTTTACCATTAGTTCCTGTAACTAAAACTACTTTGTAGCCTTTTGATACTTTTTTTAGTATATTACTATCTATTTTTAAGGCTACTTTTCCAGGGAAGGTAGTTCCCCCTTTTAGTATTGTTTTTGTAAGAAAAATTGTTAGTTTTGAAGCTATAATGCTTATTGTAGATTTAATACTAATCTTATTCACCGCCTTGTAATATTTATTCATATTATTTACAATAATATAAATATATAATCATGTTAAAGTAAAATTTAAATTTACAAAGAATAGTATAACATAACTTTAGATACTTAAAAATAATGATATGATAAGATTTTATTAATATTTTCTATGAAAGGAGAATACAATTATGGATAAGTATATATTTAAGAATAGTGAAGGAATAGCTATATCATATTATAAGTGGGGAAGTTCTAAAAATCCTAAAGGAGTAATTCAATTAGTACATGGAATGTCAGAGTGGATAGGGAGATATGATTATTTTGCTAAAAAATTAGTTGATGAAGGATATTTAGTCTATGGTCATGATCACTGTGGCCATGGATACAGTAGTGAAAGTGCTGATAGACTTGGGTATATAAGTAATAAGAATAGTTTTTATTTAATGCTTGAAGATATAAAAAAAGTAAATAGCATTATAAGAAAAGAAAATAAAGATGCTCCAATAATATTATTTGGTCATAGTATGGGGTCATTTTTAAGTCAGAGATATTTAGAAGAATATGGTGAAACAATTGATGGATTAATTTTATCAGGAACTAATGGAAAACCAAAATCCTTTACTAAGTTAGGGTTATTGGTATGTAAAACAGAGATGCTAATAAAAGGAAAAGGAAATAGAAGTAATCTTATGGATAAACTTTCCTTTGGTGGATTTAATTCTAGTGTAAAAAATCCAAAAACAGATTTTGATTGGTTATGTAATGATGAAAAGGAAGTAGACAAATATATTAAGGATGAACTTTCGGGTTTTATATATCCAACAGAATTTTATTTTGATTTAATTAATGGACTTTGGGATATACATAAAGAAGAAAATCTAAACAAGATAAAGAAATTAAATATACCAATATATATATTTGCAGGAGATAGGGATCCAGTTGGATATATGGGAAAAGGAATCATTAATTTATATAATACCTATAAGAATATTGGAGTTATGGATTTAAGTTATAAATTATATAAAGATGGAAGACATGAAATGTTAAATGAAGTAAATAAAGATGAAGTTATTCAAGATACAATATCTTGGATAAATAAACATAAATTTTAAATTTTTAATTTGGAGTTACTTAGGTAGCTCCTTTAGTATTTTATAAAAATATATTTATTTACAATAGGTTACAATTGTATTCACATATAAAAGAAATTGATGTAAAATTATGTAGTAATAATGTTTAGCGAGGGGAAAAACATGGATTATAATAATTTTAAAGAAAAAATTTATTATATGAATTCACTAGAGATTTTGTTATATATTTTAGGTACATCATTTATATATTGTTTATTTAGCCAAGTTGCTTTTTTTAATAAGAATATGGCATCTGATTTATTAAAGTTAATTGAATTAATGGTGTCAATTATTCTGTTAATATTTTCAATACATATAAAAAGTATTACGCAAAAGAAGATATATGGAATAGTAAAGATATTTCTAATAATTAATTGTACTATAATATTAGTATTTTTATCTCCAGAAGGACAATTTATATTTTTAAAGAATTTACTTAATAATATAGGATATAATAGTGCTGATTTTAGCTATATTAATATAGTTATTTTTTATTATATGATATCTAAATATAGAGTTAGTGAAGATAATATTAAAATTATGCATATAGAATACATAATTTTGATTGTTATAAGTATTATTCAAATAAATTTACTAAATAAATATAATAGCTGGCAGATAGGTATTATACATATATTATTTATTTTCATTCTTATTTTTATAACCTTAAGAAATACCTTTAAAGTTGATTTTAATTGTAAAGGTAAGGTTGATTTAATTAAATTAAGTTTATTTATTGAAATAATAAGATTACTTTTTATTATTATTTCAATAAATATAGTAATTAATACAATAAGTAATTTTATTATAATCCTAATGAAAATTATATTGATATCAACTATGATTGGAGTAATTAGTAATGTAATTAAAGAATGCTATGTATTTCTTTTTAAAGAAAAAGTAGATACAAGTAATTACTTAGAAGATATAAATAGAAAAATAATGAATAATAATTATAAACTTGAAGAAATTTCAAAAAAATTAAGTGATAACCAAATGATGTATAAAAGCTTTTTAGAAAGCTTGACAAGTCCTATTGTAATTGTAAATAGCAATTTTAGAATTACATATTGTAATATAAAATTTTTAAATGAAATAGGAGATAAAAATATTAGAAATGTTATAAATAGACGTATAGATAGATTTGTTGACTTTAACGTTAAAATTAATAAGGAGACTTGCTTTGGTAATAGCTCAAGTCCTTATACAACTACAGCATATCTAAATGATAAAAAACTAGAAGTAAGATTTTTTAAATTAAATAATGATGATTCAGAATTTATTTTAATATTTAAAGATTTAACAGAAGAAATAAAATTATTAGGTATGAAAGAAGAACTTCAAGATATTAAAGTGAGAGAAGAAATAAAAAAGAATTTTTTATCAAATATATCTCATGATTTAAAAATACCAATTAACGTCATATATTCTGCTATTCAGCTTGAAAAAATATTAATAGATAAAAATGATATTGAAAAGGTAAAATCCTATAACCAAATTAGTATGGAAAATTGTTTGATATTAACTAAACTTACAAATAATATAATTGACATAAGTAAAATAGACACAGAAAATTTAGAAATAAATTTAGGCCTTTATAATATAGTTGAATTTATTGAAGATTATTTGTTTTCTTTGACTCCTTATATAAATAATAGTGGTCTTGATATTATATTTGATACTAGTGAAGAGGAAATATATATTCATTTTGATAAGGAAATGATGCAAAGGGTTATATTAAATTTAGTTTCAAATTCAATAAAATTTACTAATAGTGGTGGAAATATATTTGTAAAAATAGAGGATTTTAGTGAGTATGTATTAATAGAATTAAGTGATAATGGAATAGGAATGAATAAAGAGTTTATTTCTAGAGCTTTTAATAAATATGAAATGGAAAAAAGAAATAAGAGTAATTTTTCAAAGGGATTTGGAGTTGGGTTATTTGTGGTGCATAATTTAATAAAAGCTCAAAATGGTGATATAAAACTTGAAAGTGAAGTAGGTAAAGGAAGTCGTTTTTCCATAAAGTTATATAAGAAAGTGGTGGTATAAATATAAATGATTAAAGAAAAATTAAGATATTCTTATAAAGGGTTAATGTCTCAAGTATTTGTACCAATTATTATAGTACTTACTATAATAAAAAATTTTTATAACATGGATAATGAATTTATTTTTGTTACAGGAATTTTATGTCTATCAATAACAGTATTATTATTTACTATGAGTATGATTAAGGTGGATAATGAAGAGGTAGGAAGCTTAAAACTAATAGGACGAGGATATTTTTTTATAGCTATATTAGGATTTGTCTTTGGAGAAGATGCATATTTAATAAATAATATTAATTTATCTACAACCTTTTTTCAAATTTTAATTTTTTTAACTTTAATAAATATACTTGTAAGTATAATAATTTATTATAGAAAGTATTCATCAATGATACACTGGGCGTTTTTATTATTATTAATACCACTTATGTTTTTTATTATGAAAAGTCAATGTAATAATTTAAAATATGCTAACTATTTTTTTCAAAGTAAAATAGGATTAATAACTAATTTATTATTTGGGATTCTTATATTTTTAAGTATATTATATTCATATAAAAGGTTTAATTTAACTAAAAATAAAGAATGGATATTAGAAATTAGTTTTTTTATGATTTTAAGTAATATTTTTTTGTTTCTTGCTCTTTACTATAAAAAAGATTTATCTTATTTTATATGGACAAGTAATTTGATTTCGTGTTTTATATTATATAATGAGTTTGAAAAAAAGTTGTTATATAATCTTTATGCTAATGCTTATGAGAGTTTAAACAAAGCTAAAGAAATAAAAAAGAATTTGAATAAAAGTTTAAAAAGTAGGGAAAAAGATTTAAAGGATTTAAATTTATTATTAAAAAAGAGTGAAAAAAAATATAAAGATGTAGTACAAGCTTTTTCTAAAGGATTACTAGTTTTTGAAAATGATATATTAGTTTACTCATATTATTTTCAAGAAATTTTCGATATAAAAGATATTAACATGAAGTATAAAAAAAATAAAATAACATTAAATGAAATACTTAATAAAATAACAGGTGAAATTTATATTGATAATGAAAAAAATAAAGAATTTTCTGCTGAAGTAAAATTAAAAGATAAATTTGGTAAATTAAGAGATTATGATATGTGTTTGATAAATATTAAAGAAAATAAGAAAATACTTGTTTTTTTTGAAGTAACTGAAATTATAAAGCAAAGAAAAGAACTAGTAAAGATAGAAAAAAAGCTAAAAGAAGAAAATATAAATGAGGGCTTCTATTCAAATATTTCTCATGAACTTAGAACTCCAATTAATGTAATTTATTCAGCTCTTCAATTAAATGATATCTATTTAAAAGATAATAAAATAGATAAGATTAATAAAAACAACCAAATTATTAAGCAAAATTGTTTAAGACTTATTAGAACTATAAATAATTTTATTGATAGTAATAAGCTTTCAGAAGGATTTTTAGAAAGCGATATTAAAACCTATAATATAGTTGACATTATTGAAAATGTAATATTATCTTGCGATAATTATATGAAATTAAAAAAAAATAACCTTATTTATGATCCACAATTTGAAGAAATATATTTAAACTTTGATAAAGACCATATGGAAAGAATAATGCTAAATATATTATCAAATTCATTAAAGTATGGAAAAGAAAATGGGAATATTTATATTTCCATAAAAATTGAAAATGATAATATAATAATTGAGGTTTTAAATGATGCGGAAACTATACCAAAAGATAAAAGAAATGAAATTTTTGAGAAATTTACAAAAGTAAATGCTTCTTTTAGTAGACCTTCAGAAGGAAGTGGATTAGGTTTATATTTAACTAAAGGATTAGTGAATCTCCATAAAGGAGAAATTACTATAAGTGCAGGACCTAAATATGGGAATCTATATAAAATAGTATTGCCATATAATAAAAACTTAAAGGCTAAAGACAGCTGCTTAAGTCATGATATGACTATAAATGAGCTTCAGCAAAAAATAGATATAGAGTTTTCAGATATTTACTTCTAATAACATAACTTAAATTATTAAAGCATATATAATAAAGGATAATTTATATAGGAGTGTTATATGTGAAAAATAAACTTAATAGAAGTATTAAAATTATTCCCTTAGTTTTTAATATATTAGTTCCTCTTCTTGGTGGTTTTTTAGTTTCTTACATAAATAGGAATGCTATTAATTTTTACAGTGCTAATGTAAAAAAGCCATTTTTCACGCCGCCAAGCATTGTATTTCCTATAGTGTGGAGTATTTTATATGTTTTAATGGGAATTGCAGCATATAGAATATATATAAGAAATAAAGAACATAATGAAGATAATGGAGCATATTTCTTTTATTTAATTCAACTTATATTAAACTTTATGTGGAGTTTTATATTTTTTACTTTTAGATTATATGGAGTAGCCTTTATATGGATAATAATATTATTTATTTTTGTTGCAATTACCTTTATAAAGTTTATAAAAATAGATAAAATTGCTGGAGCATTACTTTTTCCATATATGCTTTGGTTAGTTTTTGCAGGAGTTTTGAATTTCTTTATTTGGGTTTTTAATGAAATGTAAATTAAGTTGTAGTATAATAAAGTAGACCTTCTATGAAGGTCTACTTTATTTAGAAAGGAAGTTTCTATGGGGAAAACTTTATTTATTGCAGAAAAACCTTCAGTTGCTATGGAATTTGTGAAGTTGTTAAATGTCAAGGGGAAGAGAAACAACGGATATATTGAGGGTGAAAAAAGCATCTTTACTTGGTGTGTAGGACATATGGTAACAATGAGTTATCCAGAAGTTTATAATGAGAAATTAAAATTTTGGAATTTAAGAGACTTACCTTTTTTACCAAAAGAATATAAATATGAAGTAATTCCTTCTGCCTCTGCACAATTTAATGTTGTAAGTGGTTTAATGAATAGAGAAGATGTAGAAACTATTTATGTTTGTACTGACTCTGGGAGAGAAGGGGAATATATATATAGACTAGTGGATGATATGGCTGGTAATCCTAAAAAAGTAAAGAAAAGAGTATGGATAGATTCTCAAACTGAAGAGGAAATAAAAAGAGGGATTAAAGAGGCAAAGCCATTGTCAGAGTATGATTCTTTAGCACATTCAGCATATTTAAGAGCTAAAGAAGATTATATATTTGGTATAAATTTTTCAAGGCTATTAACACTATTGTATGGTAAGACTCTTGCTAATATTCTACAAAAGGATAAGAATGTTGTTATAGCTGTAGGTAGAGTTATGACTTGTGTTCTTGGAATGGTGGTAGAAAGAGAAAGAGAAATAAGAGATTTTAATAAAAAGTCTTTTTATAAGATATCTGGTAAATTCTCAAAGGAAGAAGATACTGTAGAAATAGTAGCAGATTGGAAGGCAATAGAAGGATCAGAGTATTTTGAATCTCCTAAACTATATAGTGAAGTAGGTTTTAATAAGAAGGAAGATGCTGAAGAGCTAATTACTAAATTAAGAGATATAGGATTTGGAACTATAAAAGAAGTTAAGAAAACTAAGGAAAAAAAGAATCCACCTCTTTTATATAACTTAGCAGAACTTCAAAATGAATGTACAAAGAGATTTAAAATTAGTCCAGATGAAACCTTAAAAATAGTTCAAAATCTTTATGAAAAGAAGATGGTTACATACCCAAGAACTGATGCAAGAGTATTATCTACAGCAGTTGCAAAGGGGATTAAAGGAAATGTCATTAAACTTAAGAATATGCCAATAGGCGAAGAACTATCTAATGTAGCAAATGAAATAATAGAAAAGGATTATGCAAAGAGCATATTAAAGAGCAAATATGTAGATGATAGTAAAATTACTGATCACTATGCCATAATACCAACTGGAGAAGGAAAAGATACTTTGCTAAAGCTACCTAGCTTAGATAAACAAGTATACTTTGTTATTTTAAGAAGATTTTTATCTATATTCTATCCTCCAGCACAATATAGTAAAATGGCTATTACTATATTAGTTGGAAAAGAAAACTTTATTTTAAATAAAAAGGTATGTATTGACAAGGGATATCTAGTTATATTAGGTAATGATAAAGAAGAAAAGGAAGAGGCTTTTCCTGAAAACTTACGAAAAGGAACTAAGCTAATTATTAATGAATTAGAAATAAAGGAAGGTGAGACTTCACCACCAAAGAGATATACTACTGGTTCAATGATAATAGCTATGGAAAATGCGGGAAAGCTTATAGAAGATGAAGAGCTTAGGGAACATATTAAAGGAGCTGGAATTGGAACATCAGCTACTAGAGCAGAGATTCTTAAAAAGTTAATTAATATAGAATATATGCAAGCCAATAAGAAAACTCAAATTATAACTCCAACTAATCTTGGAGAAATGATATATGAAGCAATAAAGGTTTCTGTACCATCTCTTCTTAATCCTGCATTAACAGCTTCCTGGGAAAAGGGATTAAAGCTTGTAAATGATAAGGAAATAGAGCCAGATGAGTTTATGACTAAGCTTGAAGCATATACTAGAAATAATACACAAAGGGTATTAAAATCATCTAATATAGGAGCTTTAAATACTAAATTATTAAAGATTAAAAACCAACAATAGTAATTAAAGAATGAAGAGTAAAAAAACTCTCTAAAAATTTGATTTTATCAAGTTTTTAGAGAGTTTTTATTTGCTTAAAATTATGTAAGTTTAAATAATATGTAAATTATATTGTTTATTTAATTAAAAATGATAATAATGCGTAGAAGGCTGGAGCTAAGAATACGGTCATAATTCCAGCTATACCAATTGATAATGAACTCATTGCACCTTCAGTTTCGCCAAGTTCTAAAGCTTTAGATGTTCCAACAGCATGGGAAGCTGTGCCTAAAGCAATACCAATAGCAACCTTATCATTAATTTTAAATTTCTTGCATAATAAGGGTCCAATTATAGATCCAATAATTCCAGATATAACTATAGATAATACTGTAACTGGAGCTAAACCACCAAGTTGATTGGTTATTTCTATACCTATAGGAGTTGTAACAGATTTTGATAATAAAGATATAGTTAATACTTTTTCTAAGCCAAAGATATTAGCTAATAAAATTACTGATGATATTCCTATAGAACTTCCAATTAATATACCTATTAATATAGGTAATAAATGTTTTTTTAATAAATGGAATTGCTTATAAAGTGGTACTGCTAAAACTACAGTAGCAGGACCAAGAAACATATTTATAAACTGCCCACCTTTATTATATACATCAACATCGATTTTAAAAATTAGTAAAAAGCTAATAACTAAAGCTATAGCTATTAATAGTGGGTTAAAAAGTGGGAATTTAGTTTTTTTATATATTAATAAACCAGCTTCGAAGGCTAGAAGTGAGATTATTATTCCAAATAAAATGTTTTCTGTTAGTATTTCCATTACTTTGCATTGTATCCTTTCTTGATTTTCTTTTCTTTAATTCTTATTACGTATTGGACAATAGTACCAGTAGATATAACTACAATAGCTGTAGTAATTAAACATAAAAGTAAAATATATATTAAGCTATCCTTTATTGAGCTAAAGGATGAAATCAATCCTACACCAGCTGGTATAAAGAAAAACGACAAATGATCTAAAAAAAATGTAGATATGCTTTCTATCTTTTCAACTTTAATTACTTTTGCAAATAATAATAATAATAAAATTATCATTCCTATAATATTTCCAGGAAGTGGAAGAGAAAACCCGTTAGAAATTAGCTCTCCAACTAGATAAATACCAAGAATAATAATAGCTTCTCTAAATATTTTCATTAGATTACCTCCTTAAACTATCATTATTAATTTATCACTATTAAAAACATAAGTAAATGAAGTAAAACATTTACACAGAAATAAAAGTAAAAATAAATTATAATCCCTTATTTTTTAACAAAATTTGCTACCTATTCATATTATAAACCATAGATTAATTACTATTCTTATGGAGGATTAAATGAAAAGCAAATTAATTAAAATTGCATCAACGGTTGCTTTATTAGGAATAACTTCATTAAGTTTAATTTCTTGTAATAAAAAAGCTGTTGATGAAAGTAAAGAATTAACAAAAGTTAGGTTAAATGAGGTAGTAAGATCAGTATTTTATGCACCTATGTATGTTGCTATAAATGAAGGTTTCTTTAAGGAAGCGGGGCTAGAAATAGATCTTAGCACTGGACAAGGCGCAGACAAAACCATGCAACAAGTTTTAAGCAAAAATGCAGATATTGGTTTTGCAGGACCAGAACAAGTAATTTACATTAACAATCAAGGTAGAGAGGACTATCCAGTTCTTTTTGCTCAATTAACTCAAACTGATGGAGCCTTTTTAGTAGGAAGAGAAGCAAAGGAAAACTTTAAATGGACAGATTTAAAAGGTACTGAAATCATAGGAGGAAGACCAGGTGGAGTTCCTGAAATGGCTTTCGAATATGCTTTAAAGAAAAATGGATTAGATGCAAAAACAGATGTTAATATGGTAACTAATATAGACTTTACAGCTACTTCTGGAGCATTTAAAGCTGGAACTGGTGAATATGTTACTTTATTTGAACCAACAGCTTCAATGTTAGAAAAAGAGGGGAGTGGTAAGATTATTACTTCTATTGGAAAAGAAGTTGGAAATTTACCATATACTTGTTTCTTTGTAACTAAATCATATATGGATAAGAATCCAGAAATACTTCAAAGCTTTACTAATGCAATTTACAAGGGACAAAAATGGGTTGAAACACATAATAATGAAGAGATAGCTGATTCTATTAGTTCATTTTTCCCTGGAACAGACAAAGATATAATAGTTTCAGTTGTAAAAAACTATAAAGAGATAAATGCTATTGCTACTAAACCTTCAATAAAAGAAGAAGACTTAGCAAGATTAATGGATGTTATAGAAAGTTATGATAGTAGTCTATTACCTGAAAGACCTTCATTTGAAAAGATAGTAAATAATACTTTTGCAGAAGAATCTATGAAAGCTAAGTAATATAATAAGAGGCTGCTAAACAGCCTCTTATTAAAAATTTACATTTTTATAAACTTTGAAGAAGTTTATTTCTGAATTCTACGGCCTTAATTTTTAATTTTATATTTTAAAAGAGCTCTTTATATGCAATTTAAAGTATTAATACATAATTGAAAGGAGGTTAGAAAATGAGTTTAATAAATATTTCAAATGTAGGTTTAACTTATCACTCTATAAATGCAGAAACTAAAGCAATAGATAAGTTAAATTTTTCAATAGAAAAAGGTGAATTTGTAAGTATAATTGGACCATCGGGTTGTGGAAAATCCACGTTATTAAATATAATTAGTGGTTTATTAAAGCCATCTGAAGGTGAAATAGTTTATAATGATAAAAATATTAAAAATAGATTAGATAAAATGGGATATATGTTTCAAAAAGATTATTTATTTCCATGGCTTTCTGTTAGAAATAACATAATGCTAGGTCTTAAAGTAAAAAAAATAAATACTAAAGAAAATATTGAAAGGGTAGATAAACTATTGAAAAATTATCAATTAGATAGATTTAAAAACCATAAACCAGCTGAATTATCTGGAGGCATGAGACAAAGAGTTGCACTAATTAGAACTCTTGCTTTAAATCCAGATGTGCTTCTTTTAGATGAACCATTTTCAGCTTTAGATTATCAAACCAGACTAAAGGTTTGTGATGATGTAAAGGGAATTATAAAAAAAGAAGGAAAAACTGCCATAATGGTAACCCATGATTTAGGAGAAGCCATTGCCACTTCAGATAGAATAATAGTTCTTACTAAAAGACCAGCAAAGCTAAAATTAGATGTGAAAATTGAATTTAATAATAAAGAAGCTACTCCTTTTCAAAGGCGTAAAGAGCCAGAGTTTAACGAATACTTTAATTTGTTATGGAAGGAGTTGGACATTGTAAATGAGTAATGAACATTTAGAATATATAAAGAAAGTAAAAAGAAATTCAGTGAAGGTTACTTTATTTAGAGTAGGGTTATTAATAATTTTCATAGTTTTATGGGAGTCTTTAGCAGAACTTAAAATTCTAGATCCATTTTTAACATCTAGTCCAAGTAGAATAATAAAATCATTGGTTTCATTTATAAAAGAAGGAACTCTTTTTAGTAACATACTAATCACATGTTATGAAACAATATTAGGCTTTACATTAGGCACTGTATTAGGAGCTATAATAGCTATTATTTTATGGTCTTTTCCTTTTGCATCAAGAGTATTAGATCCATACCTTGTAGTATTAAATGCACTCCCTAAGGTTGCACTTGCCCCTATAGTTATATTTTGGGTAGGTAATGGTATTACAGCAATTATAGTTGTAGCATTACTTATTTCAATTGTAACTACTATTATAACTGTATTAACTGGATTTAATGAGGTTGACAAAGGTAAATTAAAACTAATGGAAACTCTACAAGCAAATAAATTTCAAACTTTAAGATATCTTGTTTTCCCAGCTAATATTCAAGTTATAATATCAGCATTAAAAATAAATGTAGGCTTATCCTGGGTAGGAGTAATAATGGGAGAATTCTTAGTAGCAAGAAAGGGGCTTGGATTTTTAATCGTTTATGGTGGACAAATATCTCAACTAGATATGGTTATGATGAGTATAGTTATACTTTCAGTAATTGCATTTATTATGTATAAGTTAGTTTCAAAGCTTGAAGAAAAGCTTAAGAATATAAGTTAAATTAGTAATTAGAATAAAAGTAATAGTAAGTTTGTTTAGAGCTGTGATATATGGAAATTAAAAATATGAATCTAGGTTAAATATACTTCACAGCTCTTTAAATAGCATATATTCCATATTTAAATTTATAATTGTAAAAAAGGTGAATATTTGATAAAATCTATATGTATTAAAATAGAACACATAGATAAACTTATTTTGGAGGGGAATATGAAAGAAGTAAAGGGACTTTTTTCTAAGTTTAAAACACGTTTGAAACCGTTTTTTAACAAAGTTAAAAGCTTATTTAAACCAGTTAACAAAGCCTTAAAAAGTAGCATGAAAAAGATAAGCTATTTATATAAAAAAGCAAATTCTAAAAATAAATATGTAGAACCACTTTTTGTTATAAGCACTTCATGTCTTTTAGTTCTTATTATGATAATATCAATAAAAAGTTTTACTACTGTGGAAGAAGTAAATATTGCTAGTAATTCTGCAGAATATTTATACTATGAAAATGAAAATGATAAAGCTATTGAAGAATATAGAAAAATGCAAGAAAATGATAATTGGCCAATATGGACAGTTAAAATTGCAGATATATATTCATTACAAGGTGAAAAAGAAAAATCAAATACTTTATTAAAAGAAGCATTAATAAAGAGAGACAAAGTTATAAAAGCTGAAGGCTATGAAGCATATAAAGAAAAAGATTTAGAATTAATAAAATCAATGCTATTTACCTTTACTTTAAACCAAGAATATGGAGATGTTATTTCCTTTGGGGAACAATACATTAAAGATTATGGACAAAATAAAGATATTGCAAAAATTTTATTTATTGCATATCTTCAAAATAATAATGAGTATAAAGCAGAGGAACTTTTAGATACTTATCCTTTAGATGAAAAATCATCACATGACATTGCTACATATGCTAATATGAACATATTAATTAATAGATGGGATAAAGGAATAGATTTATTAAAAGAGGCTTGGAATATAGATAATAATGACATAAAAATATTTAATGTAATAAGAGAAATGTATTTATTTGATAAGGATTCTTTAATTGAGGAATTAAAAAATAGAATAAATGATTCAAATGAAGATGAATATAAGGTGTTTTTAGCAGCTGCATATTCAATGGACAAGAATTCTACAGATAAGGCATTAAAGTTAATTAATGAATTAGATAATAAAAAGATTGACACTATTAATACTGATCTTATAAAGCAAGAAGTATATAATAATTCAAATAATGAAAGTATGAAGCAAGAATATTTAGAAGATGCTATTCATAAATCAAAAGCAATAGATAAGGAATCCTATTCAACATATTATTTATTATCTCTTAAAGCCTTAAGTAATGGAAAATATGATGAAGCTTTAACATATGCAAAGAAGAGCATAAACTCTAATATTAATAATGGTGAAAGTTTTGGAATATTAATACCAAGTATACTAAATGGTAAGAAGGACTTTAATACTATTGAAATATATTATAGGGAAGCAATGAAAAAAGAACCTTTTAACTATGAAATAATATTGAATTTGGCTAATTATTATACAAATTATGTTTCTAATGATGAAAAAGCAAAGGAATACTATAAATTTGCCATTAATTTAAGAAATAATAATAGCGATTTATATAAAAAGCTTGCAGAAATAGATATAAAAGATGAAAAGTATGAAGATGCTATAGAAAATATTAAAGAAGCTATAGAAATTGACGATAATATACAAGAGTACTATACAACATTAGGGGCCCTTTATTTAATAGAAGGAAATTATGAAGAGGGGATAGAGGTAACTCGTAAGGCTTATTCAATGAATGATAAAGATGTTAGAGCATTAAATAATGCAGCATGGTATTATTTAGTTGTTGAAAAAGATTTGTTAAGAGGTTTTGAAAATCTTAAAGCAGCTTATTCAGAAATCTCGGCAGGAATGACTGATGAAGATAAAAATATAATAATAGAAAACTATAATTCTATTAAAAATGCCTATGATAAATATATGGCAGATGAAACAGAAGAATTTAATATTAAAGATTTAAAATTGATATATTAAAAGTGCTATTTAGCACTTTTTTTATAAAAAAAATCATTTAAAGGTTTTTGGAGGGTGTATGAAAGGTGCTAAGAAAGGAATTAAAGTTATTTTAGTTATACTTATTATAATTATTGGATTTTTTTATATTTATAAGAATAAATATAAAGAAGGCCTAAATGTTAAGAGTTGGGAAAATATATACAATGAAAATAATATACAGTTTTTTTATAGTGATGAAAATGATAAAAAAATAAGTGTATTAAAGCAAACTAATAATGTAGAAGAAAAATTAAGAGGTGAAAAGGATAATCTTAAGAAGTCTATAAAGGTTATTACTGTACTTAATGAAATTATTACTTTTGATGATATTCAAAGTACAAATAGAATTAATGGCTTTGATATTTTAAAAGACAAGGCAGAGTCTAAAAAAGTATCAGCACGAGATTTAGGTATAATTTATAGAGATGTTTTGCAAAGCCTTGGATACACAGCTAGAATTGGCGAATTTAAGAGGCTTAATACTAGTTTTAATAAGGAAAAATCTTATTATGTAGTTGAGTACTGGAGCAAGGAATATAATAAATGGATAATGATTGACTTTATAGATAAGGGATATTTTGATAATAATGGATTCCCTTGTAGTGCTATGGAGTTATTAGATACAGATATAAGAAATTTAAATTATACTGGAAATACTGACAGAAGTGATTATATTCCTATGCTAAAGAAACTTTTATATACATATACAATAAGTATAGATAATACAACAGATATGTTAAAAAGTAATAGTTATATAACATATATAAAGGATAAAAAGGATATTACCCTTAAATTTAAGGGAAGTTATTTACCTCCAACTATATTTACAGAAAATAAAGAGTTAATGAATAAAAATCCTATTGAAGATGTTAAAAATCAAGACGAGAAAGCATATATAATATTAATGAAAAAACAGGATAATAGTATTGGAAATGAAGAAAATAGAGAGGCTTTTATAATAGGTGCTTTTAAAGATGGTAAAATTCTTGATGAATATTACATAAGAGAAAATAATGGAGAATTTATAAAGGTTAAGAAATATAAAGATATAAATCTTACAGAAGGAAATAATAGTATAGAACTTTCATTAAATGGAGTAGATGTAACAAGTAAGATAGAGGTGAATTTTAAATAATAAATTTTTAATATTTTATGAATAGACAGTATTTATATATGAATGTATAATAAAACTTGTTGTAGAAGACATAAGGGAGGAAAAGTAATGGGTTTAGATTTTATTTATATACTTAAAGCTATAGTTATAGCAATAGTAGAAGGTCTAACGGAGTTTGTACCGGTATCATCAACGGGTCATATGATTTTAGTTGGAAGTTTAATTGGATTTAGAACGGGAGCTCCTGGAGCGGAAGAGTTTGCTAAGATGTTTGAAGTTGTTATTCAACTTGGTGCAATATTAGCAGTTGTAGTATTATATTGGAATAAACTTTGGGGAGCAGTTGTAGAGTTTTTCACTTTTATTTTCTCAGGTGGGAAAAAAGGAGAAAAAGGATTTAAGTTTGGAATAAATATTATTATTGGTTCTATTCCAGCTTTAATAGTAGGATTAACTTTATATGATAAAATTAAAGAAAAATTTGAACCATGGGCAGTTGTAGTTGGATTTATAGTAGGTGGTATACTGCTAATAGTTATTGAAAATATGTTCAGAAATAAAGTTTCTAAAAGAAAAGGAAAGATGCCTACTAATGATGTATTTGATATAACTCCAATTCAATCAATTAAGGTAGGATTATTCCAAGTGTTATCTATGTGGCCTGGAATGTCAAGAAGTGCGTCTACTATTATGGGTGGATGGATTGCAGGACTTTCAACACCAGTAGCAGCAGAGTTTTCATTTTTCTTAGCTGTGCCAGCTATGGTTGGATCATCTGCAATGGATTTATTACATTTTGATTTTTCAATTATGAATTCAACATTTACTGTGGCATTAATATTAGGATTTATTGTAGCCTTTATAGTATCAATAATTGTTATGGATATTTTTGTAAGCTACTTAAAGAAGAAACCTATGAGAATATTTGCTATATATAGAGTGGTTGCAGGTATAGTGTTACTAGCATTATCACTTGCAGGAATAGTAACTTTAACAATATAAAAAACAGGGATATCCCTGTTTTTTTTATTTCTTAACCGCTTCATCTAGCTTTATCTTTAGATTTTCTAAATTATTTTCAGCGGGTTTTAATTTATTTATCAAGTTTATCTACATCTTTCTTTTCTTTAGATAATTTGATTTTTAATTCTTCGAAAGTCTTTTCAGTTTTATTAATTTCATTTCCAATAGCTAAAAGTTTATTCTTTAACTTTTTTTGCTTAGTTTTATCTAATTCAATTTTTGTAAATTCTTCATTAATATTGTTCATAAT
>OGSQ01000386.1_pt1 | contig 18730 bp, 18 predicted proteins | sample 1573921 | NCBI WGS metagenome assembly OGSQ01 (sample SAMN03295832, study PRJEB24534) | human gut metagenome | isolation source: fecal sample 7 from infant 4 | host: Homo sapiens | place: USA: Pittsburgh, PA | collected 2014-07 | reverse complement strand
TCAAATTAAATTATTTAAAGATAATTATATAAAAAATAATTATATAAAAATTAAAGATTTTCCTAGCTATGAAGTTGCCTATTAATCTATTTTATATCAACAACATTTTAAAACATACACTTATAGTCTTTAAATATATTACTAGTACCACTTACTAATACATTTAAACATAGTAATAGTACTTTTATATATAAAAAATGCCATACTTTAAAAGTACAGCATTTTATTTATTCTAGGATTTTTTATATTATAATGCTCCAAAAGCAAGAATTAGTGCTCCAAATACTATTGAAACCATTGACATTAATTTTATTAATATATTGATTGATGGTCCAGTTGTGTCTTTAAATGGGTCTCCTACTGTATCCCCAACTACTGCTGCTTTATGGCAGTCTGAACCTTTTCCTCCAAGAACTCCTGATTCAATATATTTCTTAGCATTGTCCCAAGCTCCACCTGAGTTTGACATCATAATTGCCATTGCGAATCCAGTTACAGTTGAACCTGCAAGTAATCCAGCTACTCCATTTGGTCCTAAAATTAAACCAACAATTATAGGAGTTGCTATTGCTATTATTGCTATTGTAATCAGTTCCTTTTGAGCAGATCTTGTACAAATATCTACGCAAGATTCGTAATCTGGTTCTCCCTTTCCTTCCATAATGCCTGGGATTTCTTTAAATTGTCTTCTTACTTCTACAACAATTTTTGAAGCAGCTCGTCCTACTGCATCCATTGTTTTTGCTGAGAATAGGAATGTTACCATTCCCCCTATAAATAATCCTATAAGAACTTGTGGGTTTAATATAGATAAATTAAATTCAAAATTTATTGTTCCACCTTTAACTATATTTTCTATGGAATCTTTATAAGCAGCTATAAATGCTAAAGCTGTAAGTGCTGCTGAGCCTATAGCAAATCCCTTACCTGTTGCTGCAGTTGTATTTCCTAGGGAATCTAAGGCATCTGTTCTTCTTCTAACCTCTGGATCCTGTTCAGACATTTCTGCAATTCCCCCTGCATTATCTGCAATTGGACCATAAGCATCTGTTGCAAGAGTAATTCCTAAAGTAGATAGCATACCAACTGCTGAAATTGCTATTCCATATAATCCCAAATTAAAATCACTACCTCCACCTGATAAATTAAAGCTTATAAGTACTGATATAGCTACTATTATAACTGGAATTGCTGTTGACATCATTCCAAGGGAAAGTCCTCCAATTATTATAGTGGCTGGTCCTGTTTTACTCATATCAGCTAAATTTTTAGTAGGTTTATAACTATCTGAAGTATAGTATTCTGTAAAGAAGCCTATTAACATACCTGCAAAAAGTCCTGATAAAATACTAAAGTAAACACCTATGTTTTCTGAACCTAAAAGGTATCTTACAATAAAGAAAGAACCTACAGCAACAATTATAGATGAAATATATGTTCCTCTTCTTAATGCACTTAGAAGATTCTTTTGACTTGCATCTTCTTTTGCGCTTACAAAGAAACTTGAGAAAATAGAAGCTACTACTCCTAAAGTTGCAACTAATAATGGAACTGCTACTCCATTTCTTGATAGCCCTGCTGCTACTGCTAAAGCGCAAGATGATATTAATGAACCTACATATGATTCATAAAGGTCTGCCCCCATTCCAGCTACATCACCAACATTATCACCAACATTATCTGCAATAACGGCTGGATTTCTAGGGTCATCTTCTGGAATCCCAGCTTCTACTTTTCCTACTAAGTCAGCTCCTACATCTGCTGCCTTTGTAAAAATACCACCACCAACTCTTGCAAATAAAGCCATTGATGAAGCTCCTATACCGAAAGTTAATATGTTATTTGTAACTTGTAGTAATCTGTCAGCTTCTGCTAAATCACTATAATACCAGTCTAAAAATACATATCCAGCTGCTATATATAGTAATCCTAAAGAAACAACAACTATCCCTATTATAGAACCACTTTTAAAAGAAATTTTTAACGCTCCATTTAAGCTCTTCTTAGCTGCTGTAGTAGTTCTTGAATTGGCATTTGTTGCTACCTTCATACCTATGAATCCAGTAAGACCTGATAAGAATCCACCAATAATAAAAGAAAAAGGAACAAAAATTGAAACATATCCCAAAAAGCTCATAACTAAAAATACAAGGAACATCAATACAAAAAATATTGCAACCCCCTTATATTGTCTTTTCAAATATGCATTTGCACCTTTTCTAATCTTAGCAGAAATACTCTTTACTTTTTCTTCACCTTCATCTGCTTGCATAACTATTTTTCCTTGATAAACACAAAAAAGTAAACCTAAAATTGATCCTAGTAGAACTAAAAAAATAAAATTCATAAAAATTCCTCCCATCTATATAAAATAAAATTAGTAAATTTACTATATAAATATATGTCGAAAATTCCAATAAATTACTCTTTAGTTCCTCTATTTTTCATCTTAGGTTTCCTTAATTAATCTATTTATTTTTCTTTAAAGAATATTCAATTATCATATCTATAAACTCTGGATAACTTATGCCCTTTTCTGATGCACTTTGAGGGAAAAGGCTAGTTGCTGTCATACCAGGTAATGTATTTACTTCTAGCACATAAGGTGTTCCATCTTCTGTTATTATCATATCAATTCTAGAATAAACTGAACACTTTAAAGCCTTATAGGTATCTAAAGCCATTTTCTTAACTTCTTCATATATCTTAGGTTCTAAATCTATAGCATAATGTTCTGCTCCATTTGCAGAATACTTTTGTTCATAATCATAAAAATCAGTTTTTGCCTTTATAGCTAGTACCGGGAATAATTCATTATCAAATACAGGACATGTAATTTCATCTCCTTTAATGAACTCTTCTATCATTACTTCTTTATCCCATTTTAAGCCTTCTACAACGGCATTCTCTACATCTTCTTTTTTAGTAATTTTAAAAGTTGCAACACTTGAACCACCATTTGTAGGCTTTATAAATACTGGATATCCCATTTCTTCTATTTTTTCATAATCTATTTCATCTACTGAAGAAACATTTAACCATTTTGCAGTTCTAATTTCTTTAGCCTTTAATACACTCTTAGTTAAATCCTTATCCATACAAAGAGAGCTGCTTAAAGCATCACAACCTGAATAAGGAATTCCTAAAGTATCAAGTACTGCTTGAACTGTTCCATCTTCTCCAAATTTACCGTGTAATGCAAGTAGTGCAAAATCTAAGCCTTTAACCTTTTCTAATAATTCTTCCTTTTTATCTATAACAACAGGAATAACTTCATACTTATCTTTATTGATATGTTGCATCATAGACTTTCCGCTATTTAATGAAACTTCTCTTTCTGAAGATATTCCTCCCATTAAAATTCCAACTTTCATATACTGTCCTCCAATATTACAAATTTGCTAAAAATTTTTTCATATTAATTATAGCACTATATAAAATATGATAAAAGTTTTAAAAACTTACAAATATCTTATAACTAAATAAATAATTTAAAAATTCAGGCTAAACTTAGCCTGAATTCTACTTCTTCTTAATTTCTTTTTTCTTAATTTCTTTATAATATTTACAGTAATTAGTTAAATTACACATTTCACATTTAGGATTTCTAGCAATGCAACATCTTCTTCCATGAAAAATTAACAAATGATGAGTTAAACTCCACTCTCTTTTTGGAAGTTCCTTTTGAAGCTGCTTTTCAACTTCTAAAACATTATCAGAATCAGCCATTCCTAATCTATTTGATACTCTAAAAACATGTGTATCTACTGCAATAGATGGAACACCAAAGGCATTTGATAACACTACATTTGCAGTTTTTCTCCCTGCACCAGCTAAAGAAGTAATTTCCTCCATAGTTCTTGGAACTTCTCCATTAAACTTTTCCTTAAGTTGATTACACATCATAATTAGATTTTTAGCTTTACTTCTATATAATCCTATTTGTTTAATTCTCTCTTCAAGTTCTTCTACTGAAAGAGTCAAAAATGCATCTAAATCTGGATAATCTCTAAATAATGTTTCAGTAACTTCATTTACCTTCTTATCAGTTGTTTGAGCAGAAAGTATTGTTGCCACTAAAAGCTGAAATGGAGATTCATGATTTAGTTCACATTTTGCATCTGGATAATCTTCTTTTAGTATATCCAAGATAGCTTTAGTTCTTTTTTTCATAAAAACACCTACTTATATATTCCTCTGTATTTTTCAGGTAGTAAGTTTGCTATTGATTTCATTATGTATTCCATACATCTATCATCATATTCGTGTTTATCTTCATCTTTTTCTTTAGCTGGTAATGACAAAGGTTCTCCAAAATTAATATTAATATCTGAATAATTAAACTTTTCTCCACCCATATCTCCATTTTTATTTATTGGAAGAAGAATTTCAGTTCCTGTCATCCCAATTGGAATTATTTTCGCCTTAGTAAGTCTTGCTATTAATAATATCCCTTTTTTACCTTCTATCATTGCTCCAGTTCTACTTCTAGTTCCTTCTGGGAAAATCATAAGATTTTCTCCACCTCTAACTAGTTTAACCATCTTAGTTATAGCTTCCTTATCTGCTGAATTTGGTTTAATTCCAACATTTTTAATTATCATAGTTCCAAGTCTTGTTATGGGGTCATTAGATAATTTAACTCCTGCTACAAAGGTTGGATCAAATTTTTCTTTAAGAATCTTATCTAAAACTAACCCATCTGCATTACTTAAGTGATTGCAAATGAATATTACAGGACTTTCTACATTTTCTATTTTTTCAAAGCCCTCTACTTTTATATTCGCGTACTTTTTAAAATACTTATTTACAATGATTTTTGTTATCTTTACTACTAATGACTCTGGTAATACATTAATTACCTTTACTAATGTTGGTGATAACATTATTCTCCCTCACTTCCTAATTTATATATCTATAATTATATTTTATTACTATTTAAAAGTCTATCAACATAATCTTTCAAATAAGGAGAATCTGTTTTCACTTCACTTATATCTCCCTTATCATTATTAATTCTTATTAAAGCATTCCTCTTTAGTACATTTTTACCTCTCCACCCACAAGAAGTTCTGAAAAATGTTTCTTTAAATTCCTTTGTACTTGCATTTACTAATTCTAAAGTATTATTATTATTCATAAAATCAAAGGGATAAAACTCTTCAATTTTAGAGAATTCAGCATTTTCATTATATGGACAACAATTTTGACAGCTATCACAACCAAATACCCTTCCCTTTAATAATTTTATGTTCTTATCATCTAAATCCTTCTTTTGAGTAAAATAAGATACACAAATATTACTATTCTTTTTATAAGGATTTATAGCTTTGCTAGGACAACTCTTATAGCAAAGTTCACAGCTTCCACACTCTTTAAAATCCTCTATTTCCTTATAATTTTTCTCTGAAGTTTCTATTTCTAAGTCTGTTATAATTTCACCTAAAAATACATAAGAACCATACTTTTTAGTAATTATTAAGTTATTTTTGCCAATAAAACCTACTCCAGCTAAATAAGCTATATGCCTCTCAGGTAAAACATTACTATCTACAAAGGATAAAGCTTTTCCACCAGCATTTTCAATAAATTCACATATTTGATTTAAGTAAAATTTTACTACCCTATGATAGTCAGTTCCTCTAGTATATACTGAAAAACCATTATCATAATATTTTACATCATGAAGATAAGGGAAAGCTATTGATATAATAGTCTTCCCCTCTTCCATATAAATAAAAGGATTTACTCTCTTGGATATATCCTTTTCTTCAAACTCATTTTCAAGACCTTTTTCTTTTCTATCATAAAAGAAAGCTTCAAGTTCTTCAAACCTTCTACATTTGATAAATCCTAAGGTATCTAGCCCTAGTGAATTACAAAAATTTATAATATCCTCTTTCTTCATACTATCCCTCTAATATTATCCCTCTAAATAATCATGTGATTATATATAGTTTTCTTATTACCATCTTCATCTACTATTTCAATTATATCATTAACATTTCTAATTATATTTCTTCCAGCACATCCAACAACTGTTGCATCACTTGGTACATCCTTTAATACCACAGTATTAGCTCCAACTCTACTTCCTTTTTTTAGTACTATTGGGCCAAGAACCTTTGCACCTGCTCCAATTATAACATTATCTTCCACTGTGGGGTGTCTCTTGCCCTTTTCTTTTCCAGTACCACCTAAGGTAACTCCATGGTATATAGTAACATTATCTCCTATTTCACTAGTTTCTCCAATTACTACTCCCATTCCGTGGTCTATAAATAACCCTTTTCCTATTTTTGCTCCTGGATGAATTTCTATACCTGTCATAAATCTAGCTATTTGTGAAATTAATCTAGCACAAAAAAATCTTTTATGATTATATAAAAAATGTGATATTCTATAAGCTATTAATGCATGGATACAAGGATATAATAAAAATACTTCTATTTTACTTCTTGCTGCTGGGTCATTTTCTAATATATTATTTATATCATATTTTAAATTCTTAAACACAGCTTTTCCTCCTCTAAGTGATAATGCTAATCATAAATACCCATGGATATATATTTTTCTCCACCATCTGGTGCTATTGCTAAAACCTTTTTACCTTTTCCTAATTTCTTAGCCATTTCTAAAGCTACATAAATAGCTGCTCCAGATGATATTCCAAGCAATATTCCTTCTTTTTCAGCTATTAATTTTGTTACCCTATAGGCATCTTCATCTGAAACATTTACTACTTCATCAATAATTTCTGGATTATAAATTTCAGGTATAAAACCAGAACCTAATCCTTGAATTTTATGAGCTCCTGCTCTTCCACCACTTAATACTGGTGACTTTTTAGGTTCAACAGCAACTATTTTTATATTATTTATTTTTTCTTTTAATTTTTCACCTACTCCTGTTACTGTTCCTCCAGTACCAACTCCAGCTATAAAAACATCTAAATCCTTTATGTCATTATATATTTCTTCAGCAGTAGTATCATAATGATATTGTCTATTAGCTAAATTTTCAAATTGCTGAGGCATAAAGTAGTTTGCTTTCTTAGAAAGCTCATTAGCCTTTTCTATGGCTCCATTCATTCCTAAGGAACCTTCTGTTAATATAAGCTCTGCTCCATAAGCCTTAATTAAATCTCTTCTTTCTTTAGACATACTATCTGGCATAACAATTACAACTTTATAGCCTTTAAGTCTTCCTATCATTGCTAAAGCTATTCCTGTATTCCCACTAGTAGGTTCAACTATAATGGATCCTTCTTTTAAAAAACCTTCTTTTTCTGCTTTTTCAATCATACCTAAGGCAGCTCTATCCTTAACACTTCCCCCTAGGTTATACTTTTCTAATTTCACATAAACTTCCGCACTATTTTTTGAAACTAAATTATTAAGCTTCAATATAGGTGTGTTACCAATTAATTCTAACGTGTTATTATAAATCATTTTTCCTCCAAATACTAATTAAATAAATTACCCTTACTAAGAGTTAAAATTAAGAATACAACAAAAAAACTTCGTCTCTAAGCCTTATAGAGACGAAGTAAACTCCGTGGTTCCACTCTAATTAGATTAAGCAATTAATCTCACTCTTAATACAAATTACATTTCATTATAACGGATGATACCGGATAGTCCTACTATTATTTCAAACTTCAACTCCAAAGGGCACTTCATATAAATTATAGGTAAAAAGTTCTCATCTATCTTTTCTCTCTGTAACCTTTCTTTATACTACTTTTCTTTTTCACAGTTTTTAATTCCGAGTAATTTACTAAGTTTTATATTTTATATTATATGACTAAAATTATAAATGTCAACAGTCACTATTTATCTTATTTTTTTCTTCCATATTGGATATAAAATTTCATCTATTATATCATGAGTATTTACTGCCCCAATTAACTTATTTTCCTCATCTATAACTGGTATTGTCAATAAATCATATTTTGCTATAAGTTCTATAGCTTCACTTATATCTACGTCATTTCTTATAACATCTATATCCTCTGTCATTATATCCTTAACTTTAACATCTGGTTTATTTAAAATTAAATCTGCTGGTGTTATAGATCCAATAACACTATCTTCTTCATCAGTTATATAAATTCTATAAAGTTCATCTTCTTCTAGTTCTTCCATTTCTCTTAATATATCTATTATTTCACCAACAGTTATATCTAAATTAAAGGAAATAAAGTCTGTACTCATTATACTTCCTACAGCTTCATCTTCATATTCTAATATTTCTTTAACTTCATCAGCATCTTCTTTTTCTAAATTCACAAGAATTTTTTCTCTTTCTTCATCGTCTAACTCATCTAATACGTCTGCAATTTCATCATTAGACATTATTTCTAAAAGTTCAGCTGCCTTAGTTTCACTTAATTCCTTTATTATACTTCCTTTATATTCTGGTTCTATTTCTTCCAATGTATCTGCTGCTAAGTCTTCATCTAAAGATTCAAATACTTGTTTTCTTGAACTTGCATCTAAGTTTTCTAGGATATCTGCTAAATCAGCTGGATGAAGTGTTGAAAGTTTCTTATATGGAACTGAAATCTGTAAATTATTATTTACCATTTCTAAAGACTCAACATCATCCCACATTAAAACTCTATCTTCATAATCTTTTCTTAAGATTTTATAGATAAAGCTTCCAAGCTTTGCACAATTTAGTCTTCTAAATCTTGCAAAAGGACCTGTTTCTACTGCAATAACTCTGTACTCACCTGCAATTTCAGCTATTCTTAAATCATCAACTCTTACTACTTGCTTTCCATTAATATCAACTATTTTTTTATCTAATAAGTTTTCAGATAATAAATAGGAATATGTCCTTGGCAGTATTTCCTTACTTCCTCTTGTAACTATTTTTATCCTATTACCCTCTTGTTGATAAAAGTTAATAGTTCTAAATTCATAATGAAAAGTAGATCCATCACGTTTAACTTTATAGCCAATTACTCTAGGATAGCCATCTTCAGTAGTTACATAAATATCCTTAAGTTCGCCAATACTTTCATCAAACTCATCATAAATCTTTTTTCCAAGAATATTTGTATATAAAAATACTGATAGCTTTTTCATATTCTTCATGTCTTTTCCTCCTCATTTTTTAGAGGAGACCTTTAAGAATGTTAATTTATAATGAAGCTTATCTCCTCTAAAAATCTAATATTCAATTTTATTAAATTACTACTCTGAGGGACACCCTCCATTTAAATTCACTCCTTATTTAAACTTTATTTTTTAAAATTACTATACATTCTCTTCAATATTATATTATATTAAAATCAAGTAAAAAGGCAACTTATAAATGCAAAATAAATAAAAAAAAGCTACCTAAGTAGCTTTGAATTAAATTCATATATATTATCTTACTATTTTGCACCTAAGACTTTAAGTCCACCTTTTATACATTTTATGTTAAGAGGGAAATCCGGTCCCTTTTCACCATCTATGTCAGTTACTATATCCTCATGTGATTCAATATATATATTATTAGTTTTAAAATAAATAACATTATCAGAGTCTAAATGTTCACCCTTTAACACCTTCACAAATAATGGTATAAGTTCAATAATAGGAATAGCCTTAAAAATAATAACATCTAATAATCCATCAGTAGCACTTGCTCTAGTTGCAAGTTTAAAATTTCCTGCCGTTTGTCCATTGAATACAAGCATAAAGTACATATTACCTTCATACTCCATTTCTTTGGATCTAATTTTTATTTCAAGCTTTCTAAAGTTAGGTAATTCCTCTAATCCCTTTAAATAATAAGCTAACTTTCCTATAGTATTTTTTAAATTAACATCTGTTTTTTGAGAAACATCAGTAAATAATCCAGTACTTGCTACATTAACGAAATACTTATCATTTATACTTCCTAAATCTACAGAAGTAACCTCTGAAGATAAAATTTGCCTGCAAGCTTTAGTTATATCTGATGGCATTCCTAAGAATTTTCCAAAATCATTAGCAGTACCAACTGGTAATATACCTATTGGAACAGATACCCCTGCCTTAGTCATAGCATTAACTACATTATCTATAGTTCCATCTCCACCAGCAATTAAAACATAATAATAATTTGTATCTCTAAAGTCACTAAAAGCATTAATTACATCCATTTCCTTGTCTATTCTGTAGGGGACAATAGTGTATCCTGCTTCTTGATGAATTTTTATTACACTATCTAGATGATCTAATATTACGTTTTCTCCAGAATATGGGTTATAGATAAATTTAACCTTTTTCACTTTACCCCTCCTTATTTTATAAAAGTAAATATCTTTCTAAAAACTTGTTTACAATATAATATATTACTATACTACTATATTTTTCATATAAATCAAATTATTTATTAATTGCAAATCTTAATTTTATATTAATAATTATTTAAATCTTTTATTAGCTTATCTTTTTGTAAAAATTATGATATAATATTGCATTGATAATAAGATTAAGGCAAAAATTTAAAGCGACCTTAAAATCAGGAGTGATTATATGAGAAAAAGTTGTATTCCTAATATTTTTACATTTATTAATTTATCATGCGGCATAATATCTATTTTATACACTTTCCAAGAAAATTATTTGTTTGCTAGCTTTTTTATATTAATAGCAGCCCTTGTAGATAGATATGATGGCCGAATAGCTAGATGGTTAAATGTTTCTAGTGAACTAGGTAAGGAATTAGATTCCCTTGCAGACCTTGTTTCCTTTGGTGTTGCACCATCTATATTAATGTTTTTAATGTATCAATTAAGAAATGTAGGTCCAGCAGGACTAATCGGTACAATAGTTTTATTAGCCTTCCCTATTTGTGGAGCTTACAGACTAGCTAGATATAATACTTCCACTTTTGATGGAGTATTTACTGGAGTACCTATAACTATTACTGGAAGCTTTATTGCTATATTTGCATTTTTTACAATTAACCGTGCAGTAAGCCCATTAATTCCAATAGGTTTATTAATATTAGGTTCTTATCTTATGGTGAGCACATTTAAATTAAAGAAAGTATAATATTTATTTTTATATAAAAATATAGGAGCTGTTAAACAGCTCCTATTTCCCATTTTTAATTACAAGCATTTAATTGTAAATAATTAAAATTCATCATCCTCATCATCTTCCCTTGATGAAGAATTTTGAAATTCTATTTCATTATTAATTTCTGTTAATATATTATCCTTAATAGTTTTATCATCTATAAAGCTTTTCTTTATTTTACAATACTTAATATAAGATGTATTACATTCATCTAAAGTCTTTATTATTTCATCTATTATTTCTCCTAAGTTATCTGCTCTTTTAACTGCTTCTTTAACATCACTTTTTTTAGCTTCAGATATATTATTAAGTTCGTAGGCACCTCCTATTAATAACCTGTAGGAGTTTACTAACGTACCTAATAAGGTAGTAAGGTTACTTACATCAGTATATTGATTATCTATTAGCCCTCTATAAGACAATAAATTCACCTGCTTATTTACCTATTTTTTCATTTCCATAACAAACTCATTATCAAGTTTATCATAAGTTTTCTCTCCATTGTTAAATTTATTTTCTACTTCTTGTGGACTTTTACAAGTACTTGTTACATTTACTAATTCACAATTTATATTTCTTATTTCCTCTTTTATAATTTCCCTTGCATTATCAAATATTTCATTTAAGGTAGACTCTATATAATCATAATTTAAATTTGTGCAATTAAGCTCTTTTAAATTTCTATTATATATATCTTCAAGCTCACCTATATACTTATCTATAATTTGATTTTCATCAGAGGCAGAAATAGGCATTCTAACATTAGTTATTAACTTTTTATAATTATTATAAAGCTCTCTAAAACTTTTAGCATAATAATTAATTAATGTTCTAATGTTAACTCCATTTTTATCTAAGCAATTTGCCTTTTTAAGTTCTTCTATAAATTTCATAAAACTCTTTGAATAATTTAAAATTTGTTCCTCTATTTTTTTATCATTTATGTTAATTAAATCTTCCATATACTCTGCAGTAAATCCAGAATCTTCTCTTGTATCTCCTACAGAATCTAAATCCTGTAGCCTTATCCTATTAATATTGTACTTTGAATTTCTTAAATCCGTATCACATTCCATAGAATCATTTTCACTGTTATACCTAAAATCATCGCTAAAGACTACGGGAACAAAAAAATCCCTTGGTATTGAAATAAACATAAGCTACCTCCTTAAGCATTTGAAACTTTACAATAAGGTTTAAAATATGCTCTTGGATACTTACATAATGGACAAACTAATGGAGCTTCTTCTCCTTCATGGATATATCCACAATTCATACATACCCATAAAGAATTCTTTGGGCCCTTAAACATTGTTCCATCTTCAATCTTATCATAGAGTTCCTTAAATCTCTTTGAATGACCTTCTTCAACTTCTCTAAGTTCCTTATAGAAATCAGCTATTTCATTAAATCCTTCTGCTCTAGCTTCATCCTCGAACTTTTTATATATATTTTCTGTTTCATTAGTTTCACCTAAAACACTATCTAATAGGTTATTTTTGGTACATCCAATTAAATTTAAATATCTACCTAATACTTCTCTTGCATGAGCTAATTCATTATGTGCAGTTTCATCAAAAATTTCTGCCACCCATTGATATCCATCAACTCTAGCCTTTTCAGCATATAAATTATATTTAGTTCTAGCTCTAGATTCACCTGCAAAGGTTCTATAAAGATTTTGTTCAGTTTTACTTCCTTTAAGATCCATAATATTCTCCTGTAAATTTATATATATTTATAGATTATGCAGGGTTTATTTAATTGTGAAATAAAAGAACTCCTAATTAATATATATATTCCTATCTTCATTACAAACTATTTCTAAAGATTTATCATCTTTACTCTTAGTTAAGAATATAACCTTATGTCCCCATAAATCTTGTATATACTTTAAGGTTTCCTTAGCGTAAGTTAATTCTAGTTCTCTTCCATCAAAATTATGCTCTAAAGTCAAACTTAAATCTCTTTTATTTAAATTAATAACTCTTATATATGGAATTGATGCAACACCACAAGTATCTGCTAAATAATTTCTAATTTTTCTCCAGCCCTCTTCATCAGGTACTTCTTTTACCATGTAATCAAAGCTCTTCTTAGCATATTGGAATAAATTAAGCTCCTGACAAAGCTCCTTTGTTAAATATCTTCTAATAAATGAACTATCTCTTTCATTTTTTCTAACCTCAAAAAGCTTTTCTCTGCCATATCTCTTTTCTATATCTTGAAAAATATTAAAGCCTATATAATAAGGATTTAGTCCCCCTAAAATAGGTGCAACCACATCATTATGCCTTTTTAAAAATTCAAAATGAAGTCCATCATCTAAATCTAAGGATTTTAATATATTATAATGCCAAAAGCTTGCCCATCCTTCATTCATTATCTTAGTTTCAATTTGAGGTAAAAAATACTCTGTTTCTCTTTTTACTATTTTTAATATATTCTTTCCCCATTCCTCTAAGGAGCTATATTTTATAATAAAGCCTAATAAATCATCAGAAGGTTCTAATGGAATCTTAGATACATCTGGGAATGGTACTTCTTCATACACATCTAATATCCCTTTATTTTCTTTTTTAGAATTATAATCTGAAATAATACTATTCCTAAGCTCTTCTTCAGATAATTCCTTAATTCCAATTGTTCTAGGAATTTGATATCTTATTGCATGAGCTGCATCTAATACCTTTTCTACTCTTTCATATCCTATACTTGGATCATTAATATAGCCCCTTATTATTTCTGCATCTAGCTTAAACATCTCTATAACTGTTTTTGCTTTTGTCCCTTCTACAAAGAGTCTATTATTTGCAAAAAAGTCATTATGACCATATACATGTGCCATGGTTAATATCTGAAGTAATAATGTATTTTCCTTCATTAAATATCCAAGACAAGGGTCTGAGTTTATTACCATTTCATAGGGCAACCCTGTCATATTTAATGAATACAAAGTTTTATTTTTATCATAAGCCTTACCATAGCTCCAATGAGGGTATTTTGAAGGCATGCCTAAATAGGCTTCATATCCTAACATTTCATTAAAACCTATTATTTCAAATTCTTGAGGATAAAAATCAAGTCCAAACTCCCTTGCTTTATCTTCAATTATTTCATTCCATTCTTCTAAAGTTCTAATAGTGTATTCCATCTTTACTCCTCCTTTAGCTCCTTAGATAACATTATCTTTAAAGCTATCCATAAATCCTTTTTCTCTTTAACTATTACAGATACAAAGTTTTTACAGGTTATTTCCTTATTAAATCTATAATACATAGTTGTTGAATAAGTAGAAGGTAGTAATTCAGCATATCCAAACATATTACTTATATCACATAATTCTCTTACAGATTTCATAGCTCTTTCATTATCTTCGCTCCAGTTATCCCCATCACTAGCATAGACAGGATAAATATTCCACATTTCTGGTGGATATTTTTCTCTAATTAACTTTAGAGCTTCATTAATTCCACTAGAAATATAGGTTCCACCAGACTCTGCCTTATGAAAAAATTCAAATTCATTTACTACTTTTGCTACAGTTGTATGAGATATAAATTCAAAAGAAATATTAGTATATTTTCTTTTTATAAACCTTGATAAAACAAAAAATAATGATCTTGCCATGTATTTTTTACTACTATCCATAGATCCTGAAACATCCATAATAAAAATCATTACTGCATTACTTTCCTTCTTAGGTTTCTTTTTTATCTTATGATATCTAAGATCTTCATCCTTAAAAGGAAATCTTGTTATTTTACTATCCATGCCCGCTTCAATTAATGCTCTTTTTTTGCCTTGCTTTCTTGATATCTTTGAAATAACAGTTTTTTTCTTTGCAAGCCTTGGATTTATTCCATATCTTTGATACCCACGCTTTCGCCCTGAACTTTCTGTTATTATTTCTGAATATTTCTTTCTATCTAAATTAGGTAATTCTAAATCTTCTACTATATAATCCATAAGCTCTTCTAAGGTTATTTCAGTTTCATATACATCTTCCCCTGGGGAATTACCTGCCCCTTTATTTCCTGTATTTCCAGAATTTTTACCACCGTCTCCAAGTTTATCTCCACGCTTTTCTTGTCCAGTTCCAGTAGCAACCCCTTTATTATTTTTACCAAAGACAAATTGGTATTCCTTTATTCCCCTAATAGGAATCTTAAACTTCTTATTTTTACTTTCACCTATTATGCTTTCTTCTGAAAGTATATCTCCTAAGTTTTCCTTTATAGACTTTTCTACTAGTTGCCTATGTCTTCTCCTATCTTCTATAGATCTATCATGCTCCAATGGATTATCTGTATTGTCTCTAAAGATTGCCATTATATCAATCCTTCCATAAGTTGTTTGCTGCGTATTTAAGTATTACATCACAACAATGTAGACAATATCCATTATTTTGCATTTCCTCAACCATAGAATTATACTTTTCTGCTTGTTCTGAATCTCTAACTCTAGACTTTGTTATTATTCTAGATAAGTCCTTAACTGATGCCATAAGCTTCTTTTCTATTGCTTCCTTTAAAGGTTCGTAAGAAGAGTAATCTATTTTGCTACCATTTCTAACTAAATAGAACATATATGAAGTTACATCTGCTCTAAAGCCCTTGGAGGAATTTTCTGAAACTCCAATTTGCTCTTCTATACTTCTCATAAATTCTTCATCTGGATTTAATTCTTCTCCAGTAGAGGTATCCTTTATTTTACTCTTATTAACAAAGGCTTCTGCATTATCTATATAATTATCAAAAAGGCTTTCTGCTTGTTCCCTAAAGGAATGAATAAATGCCTTAGTAATTTCCTTTTCTAATATCTTGTTATATTCTTTTCTTATAGTATCTTGAATAAAGCCTAAATACTTTTTCTTATCTTCTATAGCAATATCTAGCTCTTTAACAGATTTAATTATGCTTTCCATTATACTTAATGGATTAATACAATTATGCTCTGAACTAGATAAGGCATTATCTATTGCTTTTATAATAAATCTTGTACTAATTCCCTTCATGCCTTCATAAGAGCCAGCTTCTTCTCTAAGCTCACTTATATCTATTCTCTTAGTTCCACCCTTTTCTACTATTTCTTCTCCATTATATATCTTAAGCTTAGTTATAGGATCTACCTTGGATGAAGGTGATAATCTTGAGAGAATGGCAAACATAGCTGCAATTTCAATAGTATGTGGAGCTATATGAGCATTAAAATTACTTTTCTTTAATATCTTTTTATAAATCTTAACTTCTTCATCAAGCTCTAAGCAGTATGGAACTTCAATTTTTACAATTCTATCTAATATAGCTTCGTTAGTGTGATCTGATTTAAACTTATTCCATTCTGCCTCATTAGAGTGTGCAATTATAACTCCATCAAAATAAATCATAGAACCCTTTCCAGGTGATGGAATAGACTTTTCTTGAGTGGCTGTTATAATAGTATGAAGATATTCAACATCATTTTTAAATACTTCTATAAATTCAACTAAGCCTCTATTTCCAACATTAAAGGCACCATTTAATGAAAAAATTCTTGGGTCATCTTCTGGATATATATCCATTTTAGAAATATCTATTGCCCCTGTTAAAATAGAAGTATCTTGATTATTTGGGTCTACTGGTGGAACTACACCAATTCCCTTTCTTGATCTAATGGAAAATTCTTTTTTCTCTACCGGGAAATTTTCATATTCTCCATTATAATCATTTAATAATTTATATCTACATACTGGACATAAATCTCCTTCTATTTTAGTTCCTAATAATTTTTCAAATTCTGGTCTTAAATGACTTGGTATTAAATGTAGAGGCTCTTCATGCATAGGGCATCCCTTTAAGGAATAAATTGGCTCACATTCTACTAAAGCTCTCTTTAAAGCTTCAACTAAAGATGACTTTCCTGCACCAACTGGTCCAACTAAATATAATACTTGTCTAGCTTCTTCACCATTCATAGAAGCTGAATGAAAGTAGTTTACAAGCTTCATAATTATCTTATCAATACCAAAGAAATCATCCTTAAAGAATCCATATTTTCTTATAGAATCATTGCCATATATTTTTTTAACCTTAGGATTTTCTTCACCTTTTAGTACTTCTACTCCCTTACTAACTATCATGTCATAGATTCGTCCGTGTGAAAGCTTTGCTATATCTGGGTTAGCCTTAACTATCTCTAAATAGTCCAGAAATATTCCTTCAAATTTTTCTCTGTTTCTGCTTTCTCTATCACTTTTTATAAATTCCTTGAAATCCAAAATGACTCCCTCCTTTTTATAAAATATATTCATTCTGCATGTTTATATATGACAAATATTTAGGGTATAAATATTTCCTTTAATTTTCTATAAGTATGCAATCCCACCTAAAAAAGTGAATGCAAATGAGATAAATATTATATTCCTTGCTCCGTCGCAAGCTCCAAGTCGCCAGAACATAATATTTATCTCATTTTATAAAAACTGAAGGAAATAATTCCTCGTACCTCGGAATTATGAAAAAGCTCTTCTATAATTTAACTTCTATTCTTATTTTTTTATTTATTTTCTCCAATTTGATGGAGCATAATATATCTTATATCTATTCTTTTATACTAACTTTTATATTTTATTTGCTTTTAGGCATTATAATTTATATTAATCTAATTTTTAAGAAAATTTATTAGTTTAATAATTAACAGCATTGTTAAATTAATAATTATTACTATTTGATAACAATTATTGATTTGTTGATTATAATATAGTATAATAAGTTTAAATAAAAAACATATAAAGGGGTGTTAAATATGGACGGAATTGCATGTGCATTAAGCAAAAAATGTAGAAGAGAAAAATCAGAGGAAATCGTTAAGAAGATGAATCAAGAACAAGAAGCTTACGAAAATATTTATGAAAACGAAAACAAGAAGAATAATAAATAATATAGATTAATGTGTTAACATTAAATAATCCGTAAAAATAGCTGCCATATAGACAGCTATTTTTACGGATTATTTAATTTCATAGGGCTCTATTGAATTATCTATAAATTTTACGGAACCTTCCATATTAATATTAACAGATACCGCATTTTCTTTAGGTCTATACTTAAAATACTCAATGCTATAATATATTCCCATTCTATTTGTATCAAAAACATTTTCATCAAAACTTAAGCCTTTAGGAATTTCGAAAACATACAGTTTTTCTTCACTTGGATTAAAAAAAGGACTACTATATTCTTTTCTCTCTTCTTCATAATTCTCAAAAGACTCTCTTTCTACTAATTTATAGCCTCCAAATGTAGGTCCTGAATTAGTAGAAGTAACATTCCAACTATAATTTTGAAACTTAAGTTTAATATCTCTTAAACTACCATAATATTTGCTATTATTTTTTATACTTACTTTAATTTTATAATTATTTTCATCTTCTTCAAATCCTGAATATTTTATACTAGCTTCTGGAACCTTAATTGATCCATCAGAATAGATTTTTCTATCACCATATAGAAATTTAAATCCTAAGAGAGAGATAAACAAAAACATAAAAATTCCTAAACTCACTTCAAAAAATTTTTTCTTCATTTCATTTCCCCCTAAGCTATATCTTTATTTTTATAAGTTTTCAAAGAAATAAACATTGATAATAAAAATATAAAAACTATTATTAAAAATAATAATAC
>OGSQ01000385.1_pt1 | contig 18740 bp, 19 predicted proteins | sample 1573921 | NCBI WGS metagenome assembly OGSQ01 (sample SAMN03295832, study PRJEB24534) | human gut metagenome | isolation source: fecal sample 7 from infant 4 | host: Homo sapiens | place: USA: Pittsburgh, PA | collected 2014-07 | reverse complement strand
CTTTAGGACAGCCCTTTTTATTTTATTATAAATTACAAAAAAATTTACCTATTATATATTCATTTATTATTATATAATAAAGTGATATTTAAATACTTAAGTATACATAGAAAGGAAATCTAATGGAAAAATATTTATCAAATATTGTGACTCCTAAAGTTAGTATTGCTCCTATGGTTGATAAAACTCATAGGCACTTTAGATATTTTGCAAGAATTCTAACTGAAGAAGCTCTTTTATATACAGAAATGGTAACTGCTCAATCTATAATAAATGGAGATATAAATAAAATTCTATATTTTAGAGAAGAAGAAGGTCAAGTTGCTCTTCAAATTGCTGCTTCAAACCCAGAAGATGCATATAAGGCTGTAAAGTTAGCTGAAGACTTTAATTATAGTGAGATAAATTTAAACTGCGGTTGTCCGTCTGATAGAGTTTCAGGTAATTTGATGGGGGCAGCTTTGATGTCTTCTAAAAACTTAGTTTATGAAATCTTATCCGCTATGAAAGAAGCAACAAATAAACCAGTTACAATAAAGCATAGAATTGGAATTGATGGGACAGGTATCTTAGAGGGTACAAGTGATAAAATAATTATGGAAGGATATAATGACCTTTTAGACTTTTTAGATACTGTATCAAAGGCTAAGCCTGACAGATACACAATCCATGCTCGTTCTGCAATCCTTAAAGGATTAAGTCCTAAAGATAATAGAGAAATCCCACCTTTAGACTATAATATGGTTTATAGACTTAAAGAGGAATTTGATTATTTAAACATAGAAATTAATGGTGGCTTTAAAACTATTGAAGATATAAAATCAGCATTAACTAAAGTGGATGGGGTGATGATTGGAAGATCTGCTTATGAGGACTGCTATCTTTTATCAAACTTTTTTAAACTTTATGATTACTCTGAAGATAAAAAACCTATTTCTAGGGGAGAAGCTATAAAATCATATATTCCTTACATAATTAAGGAACTTGAAAAAGGAAGCAGTGTTCATGCCTTAGTTTCACCTTTACATAGCTTATTCCAAGGAGTAAAAGGGAGCAAAAAATATAAACAACTTTTATCTTCTTCAAATGTAAAAAAAGATACAATAGTAGATATTTTAAATACAATTTTAGAAAATATGCCTGAAAGTATCTTATGGTGATAATTTAATTATCTGTTTTTTAATAATTTGTTTTTACATAATATAAACTATAATAAACCTTAATAATATAAGGAAATTTAATTTTAATAGAATTAGATTTCCTTATATTTATAGGTTTATTATATAACTTTAACTTATCTTTAATAAGAAGTTAACTATTAAATGTTATTCTAATATTAGAATATAACTAAAGGAGGTTGAAAATGAAAAAACTTAATATATGTATTGATATTGATGGAACAATAACAGAGCCCTACTATTGGTTAGATTGTTGCAATAAACATTTTAAAACTAACATCACTGAAAAAGATGTAACTAAATATTCTATTTCTGAAGTAATAGGAGTAAGTGAAGAAAGTTATTTAGAATTTTATGAAAAGTATAAGCATGAAATTCATTCAACTCAAAAAATAAGAGATGATGTAAAAATAATTATAGATAAATTAATGCAATTTTCAAACTTGCACTTTGTAACTGCTAGAGAAAAAGACTTAGCACTTATTACTCATGAATATTTAAGAAATAATTCTATTCATTATGATAACTTATTTTTACTTGGAAGCCATTACAAGGTTAATAAAGCAAAGGAATTATATTGTGATGTGTTTATAGAGGACAACTATAAAAATGCAATTGAACTTTCTGAAGCTGGTTTTTACGTTCTTCTATTAGATACAAATTATAATAGAAAGCCACTAAATAGTAATATTAAAAGAGTTTACAATTGGATAGAAGTTTATAGAAATATAAAAAGTTTATTTTTGGAAATGGAAGCAATCTAATTAAAATTATTTATCCCTTGTGGTAAAAAGCAAAAAAAAGAATCCTACTCTCTTCTAGGATTCTTATATAGGGGTAAATATTAAAAATTAATGAGAAAAATGATTAGAAGTAAACACATCCCAATTAATCAACTGATAATTATTATCAATTCTTTATATTTATAATACATGCTTATTATATTTATGTCAATAAGTTTTCCAAATAAATTCTCTAAATTTTCACACTTCTTTTCACACTTTAGTTTTCTTAATAAAAATTGCCACCAATCTCTAAAAGATTAGCGGCTTTTATTATAATAAACTAATATTCTCTTGTTTTATTCTTCTATTTCTATTGAGTTATTCTTAATAATATTTTTGTACCATTCAAAGCTCTTTTTCTTACTTCTCTTATATGTCCCATTTCCTAAATCATCAGCATCTACATATATAAATCCATATCTTTTTGACATTTGAGAAGTTGATGCGCTAACTAAATCAATACAAGCCCAAGAAGTATATCCCATACATTCCACACCTTCGTCTATTGCTATAGCAATTTGCTCAAAGTGCTTTTTAAAGTACTCTATTCTATAATCATCATTAATTGACCCATCTTCTTCTACCTTATCATAAGCACCAATACCATTTTCAACTATCCATAATGGCTTTTGATATCTATCGTATAAATCTATTAATGATACTCTTAACCCCTTTGGATCTACTTGCCATCCCCATTCGCTTGTTGGTAAATATGGATTTTTAACTCCAGTAACAAGATTTCCTCCAACCTTTTCTCTTTGTTCTGCATTTATACTTTGAACCATGGACATATAATAACTAAAGGAAATAAAATCTACTGTATATTGTTGTAGTATAGCTTCATCCCCCTCTAGCATTTTTACATTGATATTATTCTTCGTGAAGTAATTTAAAAGATGTCTAGGATATTTACCTAATACTTGTACATCAGTATAAACAAAGTTATTTCTATTATCTCTTTGAGCTAAAATTATATCATCGGGATTACAAGTTTCAGGATATGTTAAAGTTTTAGTTACCATACATCCTACTTGCGAACCTGGTATTATTTCATGACAATATTTTGTTGCTAAAGCACTTGCTACAAATTGATTGTGCAACGCTTGATAAATTGCTTCTTCTGCTTCTTTTTTACTTGCATATTTATCTTCAACTACTCCAACTGTAGTAAATGGGTGACGGAAAACACTATCTATTTCATTAAATGTAAGCCAGTATTTTACTAAGTCTTTATATCTTTCAAAACATACTTTTGCATATTTTACAAACATATCTGCAACTTCTCTAGATACCCATCCATCATAGTTATTAACTAAATAAATTGGCATTTCATAATGTGATAAGGTTACTAAAGGCTCTATATCATTTTTTCTTAGCTCTTTAAAAAGGTCCTCGTAAAATTCTAGCCCCTTTTCATTTGGCTTCTCTTCATTTCCATTTGGGAAAATTCGAGTCCATGCTATAGATACACGTAAAGTTTTAAATCCCATTTCTTTGAATAAAGCTATATCCTCTTTATAGTGATGATAAAAATCTATCCCTCTACGCTTCGGATAGTATTTATCATCTTTAGCTTCCATTGCATTCTTTATATCTTCTAATCCAACATGCCATTGCTTAACATAATCTTTTATGTCGATATCAGGCTTATACATAGCTACATCTGCTACTGACATTCCTTTACCATCAATATTCCACGCACCTTCAGCTTGATTTGCTGCAATTGCTCCACCCCATAAAAATCCTTTAGGAAAAGATAATATTTTTTTCATATAAACTGCCTCCATTATCTATCTAAATTTTCTCCATTAGTTTTTATAATTTGCTTATAATAGTTATAACTATCTTTCTTAATACGTTTTAAAGATCCATTTCCATCATTATCTCTATCTACATAAACAAAACCGTATCTCTTCTTCATTTCTCCAGTACCTGCTGAAACAATATCTATTGGTCCCCACCAAGTATACCCTAATATATTTGCACCATCTTCAATTGCTTCATTCATCATTATCACATGCTTTTTAAGATAATCCATTCTTTCATCATCATGTATCTTACCATCTTCTGTAACTTCATCTATAGCTCCTAATCCATTTTCTACTATGAATAAAGGCTTATGATATCTATCTGTCAATTCATTACATACATACCTTAATCCCAATGGATCTATTGGCCATCCCCACTTTGTTTCACTTAAATAAGGATTTTTCTTTCCTAACAATCCACCTGTATTACCTAATATCTTCATTCCTGCTTCATGTAAAGATGATCTATAATAACTAAATCCTAAATAATCACAAACACCTTTTTTAAGAATTTCCTTGTCCACATCTTCCATTTCTATATTAATATTATTTTCTTTAGCAATACGATTAAAATATGAAGGATATTCTCCAAGCATTTGTATATCACTATAAAATAACGATCTTCTTCTTAATTCATAAGATTCAAATACATCTTCTGGCTTACAAGATGCTGGATATATAGGAGATAGTGATAACATACATCCTATTTTGAAATCTTTATTAATTTCATGTCCCATAATTACAGCCTTTGCACTTGCTATTAACATATTATGGCTTGCTTGATAAATATCTTGAAGTTTATTTTCATCTTCTTTAACTACTATTGCAGCAGCTATAAGTGGTAATGTATGAGCATGATTAATTTCATTAAAAGTCATCCAATACTTAACTTTATCCTTATATCTATTAAATATTACATTGCAATAATTAGAATAAAAATCTATAAGTTTCCTATTTTTCCACCCACCGTATTTAGTGACTAAATTAAGGGGAGTTTCAAAATGTGAAATAGTTATAACAGGCTCCATTCCATATTTCAATAATTCATCAAATAAATTATCATAAAATTCTAGTCCCTTTTCATTAGGCTCTTTATCATCTCCATTAGGGAATATACGACTCCAAGCTATAGAAGTTCTAAAACACTTCATACCTAGCTCAGATAATTCCTTAATATCCTCCTTATAGGTGTGGTAAAAGTCTATAGCTTCATGACTAGGATAATATTTTTCTTTATTTATTTCTAACTCTATATTTTCAAATCTATCTGCTCCAACTGGTAGTATATCTGCAACGCTTAAGCCTTTGCCATCTTCATTATAAGCACCTTCAGCTTGATTAGCTGCAATTGCTCCTCCCCATAAAAAGTTTTTAGGAAATGTCATTTTATTATGCCCCCTCACCTATTAGTTCTAAAACTTTATCTTCATTTGCTACATTACGGTAATTTTCTTTCTTTAATGTTTTATTATTTGCTTCAGTTATTAAAAGCATGGTAGTAGGATCATATCCCTTTTCTTTTATCTTCTTCAAATCAAATTCTATTAACTTTTGACCTCTTGTTATTTTTTCCCCTTGCTTAACTAAAATCTTAAAACCTTGTCCATTTAGCTCTACTGTATCAATTCCAACATGTATCAAAACTTCAAAATCATTATCACTCTTTAATCCTATTGCATGTCCAGTTGGAAATGCTACTTCTACGGTTCCATCAACAGGAGATGTTATTTCGCCAACTTCAGGTATAAACGCTACTCCATCTCCCATAGTTTTGCTTGAAAAAACAGGATCATTTACATTTTCTAATGGAATCATTTCTCCTTTAACACAAGCTGCTAATTCTGATGGTTTTAATGAACTTTTTTTAGGTTTTGATTCATCCTCTTCAAATCCAAGTATATAAGTTAAAACCGCTGATAGTGTAAATGCCATTGCTATACCTATTAAGTAAATTATAAATGTATCTCCAAAGAATGCTGGTAAAGTTGTTAATGCTGGGAATACATAAACCATAGCCTTTGTTTGGAACATTCCCATAAACGCTCCTGCTATACCACCTGATATTGTTAGAGCAATTAAAGGTTTTTTATATTTTACTGCTAAACCATATACAATTGGTTCTGTTATACCACCTAATAAAGCTGGAATCATTGTTGATGCTGCAAAAGCTCTTGTTTCTTTCTTTTTAGAACGAAGTACTACTCCTAAAGCAACACCTGCACACGCAAATGTAGCTGCTGCAATCATTGGTCTAATAACGTCATAGCCTTGATTTGCAATATTGTTTATCATTATCGGAACAACGCCCCAATGAATACCCATCATTACAAGGTATGTCCATCCTGCTCCAACTACTAACCCTGCTAGTAATCCGCTCTTGTCACTCAAGAAGTTAATTAAATCTCCCATACCATTACCTAGAGTAACTCCAATTGGTCCTATAACTATAACTGCTAATGGTACCATAACTAATAATGCTACTGCTGATAAAGTAAATATTTCTATACTCTTAGGAATAAATTTCTTTAAAAATCTTTCAACATATGAATATACCCAAATAGTTAGTATCGCTGGAATAACTGTACCTGAATATCCCATAAGTACAACTGGAATTCCAAAGAAATCAACTACATCTCCTGTTGCCTGCATAAGTCCAGAAAAATTAGGTTCCATTAATGCACCAACTATTGCAACGGCAATAAATTGATTTACTTTAAATGTTTTTGCGGTGCTAAATGCTAAGAATAATGGTAAGAAATAAAATACACTATTTCCCGCAGCACTTAAAATCTTATAAGTGCTTCCTGTATTATCCATGAATCCATAAGTTGTTAAAATTACAAGTAATGCTTTAATCATCCCTGCTCCAGCTAGAGCTATTATAATTGGATTAAATATAGATGACATTGTATTGAACATACGTGTTAATATGTTTCCTGATGGCTTTTCATCTGCATCTTCTGTATTCATTGATTCACTCTTAATTGCTGGGAATATATTTAATACAGTTTCAAATACATCTGTAACATGGTTTCCAATAACTACTTGGAACTGTCCATTACCTTCTACAACAGATAAAACACCTTGTATATTTTTAATAGCTTCTCTGTCAGCTTTTGATGAATCTTTCAATTTAAATCTTAATCTTGTTACACAATGGAATAAGCTATTTATATTTTCAACTCCACCTACTTTTTCGACTATTTCTTTTGCTAGTGAGTCATAGTTTTTCTTAGCCATTACAATTCCTCCTAAACTTTATTTTCTTGATGACACCGGTTACATCTCATACCGTAATTATAGCATTGAAAAGTTTTACATAAATAAATTTCGATTTTTGGAAACTTTAGATAAATAAAAAAAAGCATGGTATAATAAAAATTTAACCATGCTCATTTCTATCTATTAATGCTCTCTTTTAATTTCTTATATTTAAAGGTTATAAAATCAGTAATAACCTGATACAATATTGCATGTGTTTGTACATTTGAGCTATGCTGAAAGTCTATACATAAATCTACATAAGGATGATTTTCCATATCCTTATTAGCTGTAATAACAACTATCTTAGCCTTGGTTTGTTTAAATATATTCTTATCTAAATTTCCCTGCATCATCTGATACTTTTTTATATAATTACCCGAATTAGTAAATATGATAATTAAAGTATCCTCTTTTGCATTTTTTATAAATTCATCTTGCTTAATATCATGCATATGAGAAATTATATATTTCCCGTTATATGCAAGCTTAGTTTGAAAATCCATAGCTGCTGATTCTGAATATAATAATCCAAATGCCGCTACATTATCATACTTAATTAAATCCTTAGCTAATTCTTCAATTTTATTCATATTTATATTAGACTTAATTAATTCTAGATCATCAATAATTCTATCAATATATTCTTCCTTAGTATGTTCTTCCATAAATCCAATAATATTATCATTATAATTTAAATTATTGGATTCCTTATTACTTCTATAAGATGCAGCTGCCTTTAGTTCAATAAAATCATCAAACCCTATATGCCTAGTAAACTTTGAAATTGTAGATTTTGATACAAAACATAAATCTGCAACTTCTTTAATAGTCATATTCTGAATAGAATCATAATTACATAATAAAATATTAGCTATATGATAATAGGTAGAACTTTCTTTCCCATCATTTAATATAATAAGTAATCTATTTAATAATGTCCCCATAGTTATTCTCCTAAAACTCAATTTTTCTTTAGTTTAATATAAATTTTTTTAAAATTGAATTAAATTTAACCCTATTTCTTCGCTGAATTTTCTTTCTACTTCACCATTTATTATATTAATTATTATTTCTGAGGTGGCACTTATAATAGCTTTATTTAAATGACCTCCAATACATTTCCCTTCAAAATTAGCAAATGTTCCATGTATATGTAAATATACCTCACCATTCATTCTAGATATATTTCCCGTTAAATTTGTTATTTCATAATCCTCTTCAAAAGTATTTGAGTAATATTTCTTTTCTTCTACTTTAAAAAGACCTACTACTACATGATTAGTTGCTCCAAGTCCTGAAATTGATCCTAATTTAATGTCTTCCTTTTCACAAAGATTTTTAATAGATTCAATAACTTCTTCTCCTTTTTCTAACCTTAATACTATTGTTTCTCCAAATACTTTGTATTCCACACTATCAACTCCATTTTAAGATTACATTTAATTCAATTATATTATTAATTTTATCATAAAAACAGTACTTTAAGTAAAATGGTTATTGCTAGTCTATTATTTTACACCTCATAGTTATTCATCACTCCCCTTAATAAAAGGGAAAAGCCTCCTAGCTAATCTAGGAAGCTTATATTTATATTAAAAAGCTTTCGCCATTTTTATTACTCTTTCACCTAAAAGGACTCTATCAAAAATCTTATTATAATTCAGTTTTTCATAGAATTTAGATACTTTTTCATTCTTTGCAAGTAGAGATATACCCTCAAATTCTTCTCTTTTAGCTACTTTCTCTGCATGCATCATAAGCATCTTACCTATTCCAAGTCCTCTTGCACTTTCACTTGTAGCAATATTAGCAATATATAAGTTTCCTCTTCTACACTCTCTAAAGATTAGGTATTTTAAAGAATTTATAACATAATATACTTTTTCTGAAATTCCTTCAATTGTATTAAATTGTTTTAGACAAGTTTCAATACTTAATTTATCTAACTTATCATAAGGAATTAATATAATTGCACCAACTACTTTATTATCTAATTCAGCAACAGTTATATAGTCTGTACTATATCTTGATTCTTTCGTTTTAATTAAAGTTTTAAGATTTTCTAAAGTTTCTTCTTTAGATTCTCCCCCTCATACATCTCCAGGGTTTACTTCTGTGAAATAAATTAAATTTGCTATTGCGTCTATATCACTATAGTTACCTTTTCTAATATTAATATTTCTGTTATTCATAAATTCAACCTCCAACACAGAATTCATTCTCTGTATGTATTAATTATAGGCGAATCCATATACTTTTTCATTGATATTTGTAACCTCTTATAAGTATTATTATGCTATAAATGGATTATTACTAATTTAGAAAACATTACAAAAATGCTAAAAAAGCCATATATAAATAATTTTCATTATTATGTATGGCTTTTTTTGTCTTTATATATGTTTCAATAAATATTCTACATCTAGAATCTTGTAAAGTTATATCTTAAAGATACTTTTAAAAAATTATCTAAATTGAAGGCATATATACATTTAATTTCTTATTTCTTCTTGGATATTTCTTTTAACCCTAAAATCCCCTTCTTTTAAAATTTTAATTGCTAATCCTATAACTATTCCTAATATAGCTGGAACTATCCAAGCTAGTCCTTCATTATAAAGTGGAAAGTATGAAATTATCTTTAGTAAACTATCTTTAGCTAATCCAGATTGTCCCATAGCATCAATTATACTTACTACTCCAGTAAATAATATTGTTAGTCCATAGATATATTTATTACTTTTAAATATAAAGTCAAACATTGAAAGTACAATTAACATTATTGCAATTGGATAAATAGCATTTAATATAGGAACTGATATACTAAGTATTTTAGTTAGTCCCATATTTGCAACTAACATACTAAAAACAGTTAGTATTCTTACCCAATTTTCATATGATATTTTACTAGTAAAGGTCGAAAAATATTGGCTACATGAAGTTATAAGTCCAACTGATGTAGTTAAGCATGCTAATGTAAATATTGAAGCTAGTAACACTGCTCCAGGTTTACCAAATATGTACATAGTTATATTCGTTAATGTTTGAGCACCATTTTCCATTACTCCAAATCTACCACCACTAGTAGCTCCTAAATGTGCTAACATTCCATATATAATAGCAAGTAAAACTCCAGCAATTAAACCTGCTTTTATAGATAAAGAAACTACTGCTCTATCATCACTTACTCCTTTTGATCTTATAGCTAATGCAATAACTATACCAAAATTTAAAGCTGCTATAGTGTCCATTGTTAAATAACCATCTATAAACCCTTTAAAAAATGATGATACTTCATATCCATTAACGGCTACTCCATATCCTCCTAATGGTTTAATAAATGATCCAATTACCATAATTAAAATTAAAAAAAGTAAGGTTGGAGTTAAGATTTTCCCCATACGATCTACAAGCTTGCCAGGTGACATTGATAACCAATAGGCTATGGCAAAGAATATAAGTGTATATATAAATAATGCTAGTTTTAATGAAAAGCTTTCAGGCAAGTATGGTGCTACTGCCATTTCAAAAGGCAAACTTCCAGCCCTTGGAATACCTAATCCTGGACCGATAGATAAATATATTAAAATAGTAAATATTGTTGCAAATATTGGGTTAACTCTTTTAGCTAAATTAGTAAGCCCTCCTGATTTAGCTACTGCTATAACACCTAACACTGGAAAACCTACTGCTGTAACATAGAATCCAAGTAATACTATCCAAGTTTTTTCTCCAGCTGCTTCCCCCATAAAAGGTGGAAATATTAAGTTTCCTGCTCCAAAAAATAGTGAAAAAAGCATAAGTCCAATAAGTAATAAATCTTTTTTTGATAAGTTTTTCATATTAATTCCCCCTATTGTATTTTATTAATAATAAAAAACAGAAATAAACTCAACTTAAATATCTAGTCTATTTATAAGCACAAAAAAAACCGTCCCTTAAAACAAGGGACGGAAATATCCGCGTTACCACCCTAATTCTATAATTAGTATAAAACTAATTTATAGCACTTAGTTACATATCTATCAATATGCTTATCTTCTAACGGTGAAAGACTCCGTCAATACTTACTAAAATTTTCAGTATTGATTCTCAGAGATGATTTTCAATTAACTTTTGAACATTGGCTTTCAGCAAATACCAACTCTCTTTTGAACAAAATAATAATTTACTTTTTCTCTTCATAGAATTTTATTTCCATTATTTACTTTATATGATACAACCAAAATAAATTTTTGTCAAATTCTATAATTTTTTAACAAATTCGGATTTTAATTTCATAGCACCAAATCCATCTATTTTACAATCAATATTATGATCACCTTCTACTAAACGTATATTCTTAACTTTAGTTCCTTGCTTTAAATCTGAAGTGGCCCCTTTAACTTTTAGATTCTTAATTATAGTTACAGAATCTCCATCTTTTAATATATTCCCATTTGAATCTTTCACAACTAGTCCTTCTTCTTCAACATTATCTTCAGAAGATAAAGTCCATTCATATCCACATTCTGGACATATTAAAAGACTTCCATCCTCATAAGTATATTCTGAATTACATTTTGGACAATTAGGTAAATTTATCATCTGTTTATTCCTCCATTATCTTAATATTAAAAGTATGAATTAACTCACATTGATTTATACTACCATAGAGATAATAATTTTACAAATATCATAAAAATCTTTACTGATATTTGTATGATATCTTTAATTAATTTAAATTAATAATAAATCAGTATTTTGTAGAATATATAAATGTACTTTTAATTAAGTAACACATAAATCTTAAAGGAGAATTAAAATGAAAATTTTTTTAAAGAAATCACTTTTAACTTTGTTTTTATTAAACTTAGTCTTTATTCCATTAAAAGCTAATGCCTTAGAGAATAACAATTTTGGTGAAGTAGTTGAAACTAAATCAAAATGTAATTTAAAATTTAAGGAGCGCCAGCTTTGGATTGAACATGTTTTATGGACTAGAAACTTTATTGTAAGTGATATTGCTTCTCTCGATGATAAGGCTCCTGTATTGGAAAGACTACTTAAAAATCAAGATGATATTGGTAATTCTATAAAACCTTATTATGGTGAAGAAGCTGGAAATAAACTATCTAAGTTATTAAGAGAGCATATAGAGTTAGCAGGTAAAGTTCTTGATTCAGCTAAAAGTAAAGACTCTACTTCCTTTGATAAATATAATAAACTTTGGTATGAAAATGCAGATGAAATAGCTGATTTTTTAAGTACTGCAAATCCAAATTACTCAAATAAAGTTTTAAAGGATATGCTACACAAACATCTACAATTTGTTACAGATCAAGTTACTTATAGACTTAATGGTGAGTGGAAAAAGGATATTGACTCCTACGATAAAGGCCAGGAACATATGATACATTTTGCTGATATTCTATCAGAAGGAATAATAAAACAATTTCCTGATAAATTTAAATAAAAATATAAGAAAAAGGTATTAAAAGAGATCTCCTTTAATACCTTTTTTCTTATTTATCTATACAAAAACTTTATTTTTACTATATAACCTAAATCCAATATCTTCAACCAAACTAAATATGCTTGAAGTTATAAAATATATACCTAATGCTATAGGTGCTTTAATAGTAATTACTAATCCTAAGATCATCATAGGCAAAACTGTCTTTATACTAGCAGACTCTTCATTACTTCCGAATATTTTAAAATATGAAATAATACTTGGAGCTATAGTTATAAGTGTATAAATTATTGGTACTATAAACTTATCATCAGCATTCCCAATATTCATAGCCCAAGGTATTAAAATTGTCATAGCTTCAACTTTCAAGCTATTAATTGACATATATAATCCTGAAATAATTGGCAATTGTAGTATAGGAATTAAATATCCTAACATCCCCTTAGAGCTTTCTAGATATAACTTATTTAATTCATCCTCTTGTTTCTTTTTATTATTTTTATATTTATTTTTAACAGACTCAATCTTCTTACTAAAAGCTAATTGCTTTTTCATAGCTATTCTTTGTTTTATTGAAAAAGGCAACATAATAAGCTTAACCCCTAAAGTCAATAACACAATAGCTATACCAAAATCTCCTGTAAAGCTATAAAAGAATTCAATCATAGATTTAAAAATATTAATAATGATGTCCATAAGTCCTCCTTATTTTATAAAATTTTATAAACATCATCATTTTAAAACAAGGTACAATATCGCCAAATATCTATTTTTTCATAAGTATTATATTTATCTAAAGATAAGTTTATAAAGTAATTAAATATTTCTTTATTTATGTAGCTTAAAATAACTTTATTAAAACTTTTCTTACCATTAGAAAAATAACCTTTAAAGTATATAAACAAAAATGTTGTAATACTAAATATAAATATTAAATTCATTAAATATATTGCATCAAATTTCATATATACCTCCTTAAAAGTTATTATTTAACTTATTATAAGATATATTTTATTTTATGTCAATATATGGTTTTCTATATTCCACTATATTTCTTTAGTTTACATATTTATCTAAGAAACTAAATACCTTATTGTAATAAGTATCTGGATCTACGTCTGGTGCTGAACCGTGGCCTGCTCCATCAATTACTAATATATCTTTCTCACATTGAGCTGCTTCGTATAATCTATATACCATCTCTGTAGGTACATAATTATCATTTCCTCCATGAGTAAATAACATTGGAGTTTTTGATTTCTTTACTTGTTCTAATGCTGAAGCTTCATCAAAATTATATTTAGCTCTTATAGATGTAACAACTTCTGCTGCATTTAAAATAGGAAATGGAGGTAATTCAAATCTATTATACAATTCTGCTTCAAACATTTCTTGAACTGATGTATATCCACAATCTTCTATGATTGCTTTAACATTACTAGGTAAAGCTTCCCCAGAAGTCATCATAACTGTAGCTCCCCCCATAGATTCACCATAAAGAACTATTTGTGAATTACTATCTAAAGATAGAACATAATCTATCCAAAGTAACATATCTTTTCTATCTAACCATCCCATTCCAATGTACTTTCCTTCACTATTTCCATGAGCTCTCATATCTGGAGTTAATACATTGTAACCTTTATTATAAAAATTTAAGGCTATAGGCTGTATATCTTCATGACTTGATGTATAACCATGAGCTATTATAACCCATTTATCACTTTTTTCTCCTTGAAAATAAAGTTTTCCCCAAAGATTCAATCCATCCTCTGATAAAATTGTAGTTTCTTCAGTTTTAACTTCTTCTAACCACTTTGAAACATCTTCTTTAGATTTCTCCTTATTAACTACTTCTGCATATGTTTCTACAGATTGAGGTGCATTAGGATCTATATTAGCTTCAGTAATTATACCTTCTTGTCTTACTAGTGCATAATTAAAGAAATAATTACCTATATAAGCTAGTCCAACAAACATCACTAGTAATACTCCAACTATTATTGAAATTATTATATTTTTCTTCTTCATAAGTTCCCTCTCTTGTTATCTTTTTTTATCTAATTTTAAACACAAATATTTTGACTATCAAGATATTTGTTTACCATATCTTATCAATTCCTCCTGCTATAATGATTTTTCTCCTCGCTAGTTTACGTTTTCTAATAAGAATTTCACTCAAAGCTGTAAACTAATCTATAATATATTAAATTTTATAATTATCACTAAGGTATAGTAAGAAAATAAAATCCATCAAATAATATTTTTAATATTCTTAATCTTATAAAACATAATATATATCACTGCAAAGCATAAAAAATAAGAGGATAACACTTGCGAACTTGTTAGCCTCTTATTTGGGAACATTTATTTATTTATTTATTTATTTATTTATTTATAACTTTACCTTGTAATCCTAAAATAACATCTAAGGTCTTATCATGTAATACATCATCAAAACTTGCACATAAACTAGCATCTACTGTTATTTCTGCTTCTCTAAACTGTGATTGAAACATTATAAAATTACTTATTACACAGATATTAGTTACTACCCCCACTATTTCTATCTCTCTTATATCATTTCCAATTTCTTCAGCTATATTAACCATATCTTTAGGAGATATACCAAAACCATACTTTTCATAACATAATGTGTTCTTTCTATTTTTAAAATCCACAAGTCTTCCATATAGCTCATGTCCCCTGCTTCCTTTAATACAATGAACTACTGGTAAATTCCTTCCTTCCCTTGTTTCCAAATAGTCTTCTTCATGAGTATCATAAGTAAATAGCACTTTATGTCCTTCATTTAAATAACTTTCTACTTTATTATAAATACCATCTTCTAAAGTTACAGCCTTTTCAAATCCTAAAGCACCATCTACAAAATCATTTTGAAAATCAACAACTACTAATAACTTTCCCATATTTTACTCTCCTTCTTATTTCAATATATAACTAATATATTCTTTGTATAAGTTTAAAGGTTATTTTAGGTATATTATTTAAACTATACGCATCTCTTTTAGTTTCATATATTATAAATTATACCAACTTTTTTATTAAAGAGGTTTGTATTATTAAAAATTAATATGTTCTTTTATTACTGATAGATAGATTACTTCCCCCTATCTTTCACATAACAAATAATATTATATTCATTTTATCTGTACAAATAATTTTTATTTTTCTTATATATATTATATAATGTTATCATGATATTTTTTATGAGGTGATTAATTATTATGAATAATACTCTAACTGAAGAAAATATAAAAAAGTTAAGAGAAGAATTAGAATATAGAATGACTGTTAAAAGAGCTGAAATTGCTAAAGAAAAAGCCATAGCTGCTGCTCATGGAGATAGATCTGAAAATGCAGAATATAAAGAAGCTTGTGCAAACTATAGGGAAAATGATAATAGAATACAATATTTATTAAATATGATTTCTACAGCTACTGTTATAGCTGATGATGAAATAGATAATTCTACCCTAGGAATAAATAGTAAGGCTAAAATTAAATTCATTGAAGATGAATTTGAAGATATCGTTACTTTAGTCACAGTTATGGATTCTGATCCTGAAAATATGTGTATAAGCATCGAATCTGATTTAGGCTTAGCACTTAAAGGAAAGAAAGTCGGGGATATTGTTGAAGTAATAGCTCCTGAAGATAAATATACAGTTGAGGTTATTGAAATATTATAAGATATAAAAATTATGAGAGGTATATTATGGAATTAATAACATACGAACATAAAGCACATTATTATGAAACTGATCAAATGGGTATAATACATCATAGTAATTATATTCGTTGGTTTGAAGAAGCTCGTGTATATCTAATGGAAGCATTAGGAGTTGGCTATGATGTAACTGAAGAAAAAGGTATAATCAGTCCTGTTTTAGGTATTGAATGTGAATTTAAATCAATGACTCACTTTAATGATGTTTTAGAAATTATACCTACAGTTGGCGAATACACAGGAATTAAACTAACTGTTAACTATGTAATTAGAGACAAAAAAACTAAAGAAATTAGATGTACAGGTACAAGTAAGCATTGTTTTATGTCAAAGGATAATAAAATTCTTTCATTAAAGAGATCCTTCCCTGAACTACATGAAATGTTTACTAATTATAAAAAAATATGCGATGAAAATTCAATAATATGATAAAATATTAATCATTTTATTAATTAAAGAATGAAAAAATTTAATAATGAAAGAATGCTTATAAAAAATCTTTATAGATTTTTTGTAAGGGTATCTTTAAAACAAAGGAGGTTTTGTATATCAAAACCTCTTTTTTTGATACAATTTTTTAAGTTTATGTATTATTCATTTTTTCAATAACCTATAAAAAAAGTTCATTCATTTTTCTTTCAGAACATACATTTTCTAATTTTTTTGAAATTGCCAATAATGACTCTTTATTTACACTTCGAGATTTACTTGGACAAATAGATACGCAACGCATGCAGGAAATACATCTTTCTTTTTCTACCAATGTTGGATTTTCTTTTGAAATGGCATTAACTGGACACTTTATAGCACATAGTCCACATTTCTTACATCCTTCTCTTACTTCTGGAATTAAAGGAATAACTTTATATTCTTTATAGGGATTATTCCCCGGTACATATAAATCTTTAGTATCCTTTACCTCTTTTAAAACTTCTTTAATCTTATCAGAGAATTTTATCAATTCTTCTTTATCTTGTAAATCTGGTCTACCAGTAGCAAATTGATGCATAATGGAATGTTCTGTAACTGCAGCAATTGCTGCAATGCTGACAAATCCTAATATTGTTAATGTATCTTTCAATTCTAATAATACATCTTCATATGCTCTATTCCCGTATGTTGCTACTAAAATTACTTTTGAACCATTTCCATTTAGTTTCTTAATATTAGACATTGCTACCATTGGAACACGCCCACCAAAAGATGGAATTGCTATAATACAAAGATCTTTTTTGCTAAAGATAAATTTTGAGAAATCTTCTATTGCATTTGACAAATCTAATTCTATTCTTTCATAATCAAATTGCTTACTTATTAAATCTGCTACTTTTTTAGTTCCACCTGTAGGACTAAAATAAATTTCAAACACTTTCATATATTCTATATCTCCCATCTAAATTTAACTCTATCTATTATTCTATACAACCTATCTTTATTTCGCATTTTAAAACAAATTCTTTATTCCCTCTTCTAGTATTTGAAGCTGTAATAAGGTTTCTTCATCTTTAATTTTCTTTTCTTTATTATTTACTATAGTCTCATATAAATCATCATATACTCTTCCATAATCACCATTTACAGACTTAACTTTTTCCTCATGAATTGTACCTTCTTCATCTACATAAGTTAAAGTTCCATAGTGTTCAAAGGAGTCTATTCCAAAGTCTTTATTAGTAGGCATATAAAACATTTTTAAATGTTCTTCTTGTCTATCCTTACCTTCTTTTACAAAGGAGCCTTTCTTACCATAAACTATAAAACTTGGTCTTGGTTTTATTCTAAAGTAACTAGATTTAACTGAAACTTTTAAATTTCCATAGTATAAATCTAAATCAAAGTAATCATTCATTCTACCTTTACCTAAAAGTTGTCTGACGTCATAATTAATATTATCTGGTTTGCCAAAATAACTTATAACTTGATCTAAAGTATGACATCCATGTCCGTATAAAAATGACCCATAAGGTGAAAATACTTTTGTTCCTTCAGGTGTCTCAGGTCTAAAATAATCAAAATGCATTTCTAATTCTAATAAATCACCAAGTTTTCCACTTTCTATTACTTTCTGAACCGTTAGAAAATCACTATCAAACCTTCTGTTTTGGTATGCTTGAACTATTAATCCTTTTGATTTTGCTAAATCAAATATTTCCTTAGCTTCTTTATATGTTTCCATAAAAGGCTTTTCTACTAAACAATGCTTATCATTTTCTAATACTAGCTTAGCATAGTTGTAATGGCTATCTTGCATAGTGCAAATAACAATTAACTGTATTTCCTCATCCTTTAATAACTCATCTAAATTAGAAGTATAGTTAACTCCCTCTATTCTATCCCAAGCTTCATTATTAGGATTTCTTTGATAAATAGTCTTTACCCTTATATTTTCCCTTTGTAATACAAAAGGCAGATGATATCTATTAGTACTCTTTCCCTTTCCTATATACCCAATTGTAAGCATAACATTCCTCCTAAGTAATAATTTTTATAATATTATAT
>OGSQ01000382.1_pt1 | contig 19047 bp, 20 predicted proteins | sample 1573921 | NCBI WGS metagenome assembly OGSQ01 (sample SAMN03295832, study PRJEB24534) | human gut metagenome | isolation source: fecal sample 7 from infant 4 | host: Homo sapiens | place: USA: Pittsburgh, PA | collected 2014-07 | reverse complement strand
AAATTATATTTATAATTATATTATATCATTCATTATAAAAATTCACATTTGTATTTTTTCAATATACAATACAAAAATTATTGTAAAACTGATATTTCCACCATTCCCCAACTTATTTTCTCTCTGTTGTTTTTACTTATAAAATGCTTATCTATTATAAGTAAGACTATATTTATACAAAAAAAATTATATTTCAAACAAAAAAATGCAAGATGAATAATTCAATCTTGCATTTTTTTGTTTGAAATACTGTAAGGTTTTGAAAAGAAACTAGGTTAATTTTAATGATTTTTAATCATTTTACAACAACACGAAAAACGTATCTTTTTTAGGTATTTCAATTTCAATTTATCTTGTATCTTATTCCCGCTCGATATTCCCATTTATATTGTTTTGTATAAATGGCACAAAATCAATGTTATTCTTATATTTTTAAGCCTTATTATCTAGTTTATTACTGTTTATCTGATTTTTTTAAGCAGAAATTGATTTTTCAGATCAATATTTATATTTATTTAAAATATTCATTCAATTTGGAGTGTACTTTTTTATTTTTCCTTACTCTATTAAAAATATATTTTCTAAATTCCATTGCTGAAATTATTGCTATATCCGTTTCATAGAAAGTTGGAAAATAGCCACACTGAACAATCCTATTCCTCAATTTTTATTTCCTATAGATTTACTAAATTTATAATAAATATAAGAAAAAACATCTCTTCCGTCACTCTAAAGCACCTATCATATAAAGTATAATACTTTTTTTACAGGTAAATCCTTATGTTCCACAATAATCTTTTAACGTTCATGTGTTTTATAAAAATAATGCAATATACAGTTTTCTTTTGTAAAATTAAATAAACTCTTATCTTCCAATGCTAATTGAAATGGCAAAGATATCTCAAATTCTAAAAATCTATTTATATCAAATTTAACATTTTTATAATGTGGCTTAATTTGGCTATAAAAAAAATCTTCTCCAATAAGAAAAGTTTTCTCATTTCCCAAACAACATTTTTTATATTTTTTCCCACTTCCACATGGGCAAGGATTATTTCTACCAATTTTCATAATTATTCCTCACATAATCACAATCCAATTTCCATCACGCTTTGATCCAATTCTTTCTATCATTTTCTTTAAATGTAAAGATTTCAATGTCCTGTCGATAGCTCTCTTTTCTACACCTGTTTTTTGAAAGTTGAATTGATTTAAATCTTGGATTTTCTATCAAAATTTCTATCACTTTCTTTTCAGTCTTATTCAATACGACACTAAAACCGACATTTTTATTGTCGATATAGACAATTACTTCTCGCTCAAAAGGAATATTACATCTAGTATAGTTGCTTTCAATTTCAAAAACGTCTTCCCCATATTTTTCTAAGAACTTCATCAATTTTGTAAATTCCAACCACAAGTCCATTATCTTTTATACCAATTAGAATTGTTCCTCATGTACCATTAAGGGAAGATACTATTACCTTTGTATTATATCTTTATTTTTTCTTTTAGTTCCAATGTTTCTGATTTAATTTATCGGTTTATCGAAATTCTAATCTAATATAATAATTATATCAGATTTGCGACAATGCTAGAATTTAAACCGACATTTTATTGTCTCTTTTAATTTTACAACCTATCAAATAAAATAAAAAAGACCATAACACTTAAGTTATGATCTAATTTTTTGTCCAAATTTAAACCGCTTGGAACTATTATTCAGTTTATTCTTTTTTACTTCCAGTACCATTTGAGTACCAGTAGCTGTTTTTCATTCTCTTCGTTTGAGTAAGTCTATATCATACTTGAAAATTACTTCGTAATTTTCAAGCCCATTCAGCGAATCAGAAAAGCCAACGCTCCTATTCGTCGCGTCGGCTTGTTTAATGGATTTAGATTAATTTACTTATAAACGTGGTATAATATTATAGAAATACTGTACAAAGTAGAAGATTATATTGAGGTGGATTATGGGATTTTCCTATGATAAATTATGGAAAAAATTAATAGATGAAAAGATGAATAAATTAGACCTACAAAAATCCATAAAAACAACTCCTCATACCATAGCTAAAATGGGACGAGATGAGAATGTTAGTATGGAAATACTGGGTAGAATTTGTAGGTATTTTAAATGTGATATATCGCAATTTTTGGAGCATAAAATTGAAAATATTAATGATTGAAGATGACAGCACAATTGCCTTTGCTGTTAAAACTTACTTAAACAAAGAAAATATTGAGACTATTATTTATAACAATCTTTCTCTGACAGAAAATCTTAATTTTAATGATTTTAATTTAATTCTACTTGATGCCAATCTTCCAGATGGATCAGGCTTTAATTTTTTGAAGTGGCTGAGAGAATTTTCTGACCTTCCTGTAATAATGCTTACTGTAAAAAATGAAGATGAATATGTTATAAAAGGTCTTTCTCAAGGAGCAGATGACTATATTACAAAACCTTTTTCTCTTCCTGTCCTAAAGGCGAGAATAGACAATGTATTTAGCAGAAAAATAAAAAAGGTTGATGAACTGACTTTTGAAAATTTATCTTTAGATCTTATATCAAAACAAGCTTCGATAGATGGGAAAGATTTAGACCTTAACTTAAAAGAGTTTGCTATATTGGAAATGCTTTTAGAAAACCAAAATATAAATCTACTAAGAGAGCGAATTTCAGATTATGTTTGGGGTTATGATTTTTATGAAGTTAATGACAATACCCTAACTGTCACCATAAAAAGACTCAGATCTAAACTTGGAAATTATGGCAGTCATATAAAAACTCTTAGAGGTATAGGATATAGGTGGGACAATGAATAAAAACAAAAATATTTTACTTGTCTTAATTTTAAATTTGATAATGTCTTTGTTTGTAGTTTATCTCAATCCAAGATTTGATATTCTAACACTTATTGGTTTTTTACTTATAAATATAATTCTGTTTATAGTTATTTCAAAAATTGAAAAGAAAAAAGAAAAAGCTCTTGAGGATAAGATTAATAATATATTTAGCCTCCTCCATTCACTTTATATTGACTCAGATAATTATGAAATTATAGACGATGAATTTGGCAAACTCAGAGATGAGATTATTAAAATTATTATAGAAAATAAGAGAATAGCTGAAAATGCTGAAAAAAACAAAGAGATCTTAAGAGAATATACTGAAGACATTGCCCATCAAATAAAAACTCCATTGACGGGGTCCTTATTATTGCTAGACCTATTAGAAGACGAAAATGACAACTTTTCCGAAGAATATATAGAAAGACTCAGAGATAATTTACTTAGACTCCACAACTTGTCTGATATTTTATTAAAACTTGCAGCCCTTGATTCTGGAACAATAGAAATGGCAAAAGATAGTATATCAGCTAGAGAGTTAGTTGAAGATATCATACGAAACCTAAAAGATTATTTTATCAATGATAATATTGAAATTCCTCTTGATGGAGAAGACTTTTATCTTATATGTGATAAGAAATGGACCTATGAAGCAGCATTTAATGTGATGAAAAATGGTCTAGAAGCAACAGAAGATAGGCATATAGAAATTCAACTTAAAGAAACAAATCTATATAAAAGTATTTTTGTGGAAGATTTTTCTAAAGGTTTGGATCGTGAAATGTTAGAAAAAGTTTTTAAACGTTTTTATAAGCTGGATCCAAATTCAAAAGGTTATGGGATTGGGCTTCCTATGGCAAAATCTGTTATGGAAAGACAAAATGGAGAGCTTTTATATCATAAGGGAAAAAAATCAAATGCCTTTGAACTGAGATTTTATAACTGATTTAATTATGGCTGTGTAAATAAAGCACAGTCATTTTTTTCTAGTCACTTTCCAGTCACTTAAGTCTAATATCATACAAGAAAGATAAGGAGGACTAAATATGAATATTGTAAAAACAGTAGATTTAACAAAAACTTACAATAGTGGTGTAGAAGTATACGCTCTATCAAATGTGAATTTTGAACTAGAAAAAGGAGATCTTGTCGCCATTATTGGAGATAGCGGGTCAGGAAAGTCTACCTTGCTTCATTTATTAGCAGGAGTTGATAAACCAACAAGTGGGGATATTTTTATTCAAGATAAAAATATTACCAAGTTTAACAAAGATGAGATGACAATCTTTCGAAGAAGGAATATAGGCGTTGTCTATCAATTTTTTAATTTGATTCCAAACATTAACGTTCGAAAAAATATTTTACTTCCTCTTTTGTTAGACAATAAAAAGGCAGATGAAGAATATTTAAAGGAAATTTTATCGATACTAGGAATAGAAGGAAAGCTTGATAGGTATCCAAAACAATTATCCGGTGGTGAGCAACAAAGAGTTGCCATTGCCAGAAGTCTTATTACAAGACCTGCCATAATTCTAGCAGATGAACCTACAGGAAATCTCGATAGAAAAAATTCTGAAGAAATCACAGGACTTTTCAGACTTGTAAATAAAAGATTAAATTCTACAATTATGATAATAACTCATGATGAAAAAGTAGCAAATTCTTGTGACAAGGTTTATAGAATGGTAGATGGTAGGTTAAATTTCTTAGGAGATGGAACTTATGAAAATTATTAATGACCTAGCTGATGGAGCTGTAAAAAATAACAAGAAAGACAGTTTTGCTATTAAAATATCAATACTTTTAGCAGTCATGTTATTAGGAACTGTAATTTTTATCTTCAACTCGTTAAAAACTGACAAGTATGAGTATGTAAAGAAAACTTTTGGAGATTATCATGTGAATATAAGTAATATTGACCAAGGTTTTTATGATAAATTAAAAAATGATAAAGATATAGAAAAAGTTTCTTTCAACAAAATAATAAAAACAGACTTAAATGCAGTTATATATGAAAATGGAGATCCTGCAAGTCTTTTAAGCTATGACATTAAGGAAGGAAAAAAGCCAGAAAAAGCAAATGAACTTTTAGTTCCAGAGGGATTTTTGATAAAAAATAAAGAATATGATCTGGGTTCTGAAATAACTGTTCGTGATAAAACTTATAAAATAGTTGGTATTTATGAAGATTTTAGCTATTCATTTGAAGAGGCTATGCTTGTAGGTTTATCTGAAAGTGATGATAAAAAAGTCATATTTGAAAAAAATGGTGGAATAGAAGCCCAGATTTGGTATAAAAATATAAGAGATACTTATACAAAAACTAGAGAAATATTGTCAGAAATGAATATTGACGAGAACCATGCCTTAGATATTGGTAGAGTATTTTATAATAAAGATATCTTAGAATATAAAATGGTCTATCCAAAAGGAATCATTCCACCAAAAAGTGTTGTTAATTCAGCTTTAGAAGAATATGGAGCAGATTTCTTACTTTGCCTACTCTTTGCTTTTATCATTTATGGGGCTTTTAATGTGTGGAATAATAGGGATTTAAAGGAAATTGCCCTTTTAAAAAGTACAGGAATGACAGATAAGCAGGTCAAAAAAATGATTCGAAAGAAAGCTTTTAAACTTTCAACCTCACCAATAACCTTGGGAACAATTCTATCTTTGGCATTTGCAAATTTGCTCTTATATTTGATGTGGCTTAACAATTCCATATCCTATAAAAATATGTCTGAGATAGTGGGAGAAAGTTTAAAATCGCCAGACTTTCATTTCGTTTATCCAAATCCTATTTCTATAATAATCATTCTCTTATTATCTCTTTTAATGGTGTATTTGTCTGCGACAATCCCTGCTAGGAAAAGTGCAAAATTAAAGATAATAGAAGGTTTAAATGGGATTACAGAAAAAAATATAAAATTAGGAAAATCAAAAATAAATGGACCAATAGAAAAGACTTTAGCAAAAGATTATTACAGGTCTTATCGTTCAACCTATAGAATTATTGTAATTTCCATGGCTCTGTCTGCCTTTGTACTGACCACAGTCTTAGTTAGCCAGTCCTATAGAGCTTTGAATGAAAAATATAACTCTTATAAAAGTCCTTACAATTTTAATTCAAGTATTTACACTGATAAGAGTTTAGATGAACACTTATTATATGACTTGGAAAAAATTGAAGGAGCAAAAGACCTTCATTTATATCAAAGAAATGATACTAAGTTTTACCTTGACGAAAATAAAAATTTTATTTCTAAAGACTTAAAAGATTCTTTAGCTAGTGGAAAAATAGCAGAAGATAGACTATATGCTAGTATATACGCTTTAACAGATGAAGATTTTGAAAAGCTTTTAAAAGAAAATAACATCTCTCATGCATCTTATTTATTGCTTAATAAGATAAGAAAAGATAACAAAACTCCGTATGCCTTTAGTGAGTATATAAAAATTTCTGATAAGGGATCCGTAGATATTACTTTAAAATATAATGCAAATGGTAAGTCCATGCCTATAAAAATAGATTCAAGTATCGATGAAATGCCTTATAATATAGAAGCTTATAATGACAATCAAATATCTATCTTTACAAGTGAAAGTGCTATGAAAAAATTTATTGATGAATATGGAATAGATGAAGGCAACCCAGTTTATTATTACTTTGTAAAAATCAAAGCCGATAAAAACAAAGAAAAAGTTTTTGATGATGCTGAAAAAGTGATTTCAAATTATGTTCCAAAATCAGATCATGGAACTTCTACAGAAATTATAAAAGCTGCTATGAATAAAGAACAAATGAGAAATGAAAAACTATTAAATCTTGGCATACAAATCATTCTTATAACAATTGCTCTTTCCAACGCCTACAATAGTTTTAAAGGAAACCTTAGAGCAAGAGCCAATGATTTTAAACTTCTATCCACTACAGGTATGACAGAAAAACAAATGGAAAAGATGGTCTTTGGAGAAGGAAAAATATTGTTTAAAAATATTTTCTTAGCCTATATCTTTATGTTCATTATGGGAATTGCATTGAGAGCATATAGAAGCAACTATGAATTAGTATTTGCGGTAAAAGGTCTGATAACAAATATGAATTATATCCCTCTAATAGTAGTATTTGTATTTATGATTGTAGGAGTTTTACTAGCAATAAAAAGTGGATTTAAAACAATAAACGAAAACTCAGATAATACTTTCAAGAGTATATAAGAAAAAGGCTGTGAGCATTAAACTCATAGCCTTTTTTCTAGCACCAAACTTCCCTATAATAAAAAATCGTATTAGAATCCCATACAAAACTGAACTATTACTATCATTGTCTTCTCGCGTTTTCATAAACTGAATATGTACAGTAGATAGATAACATTTGAATGAAGATACCAAGATTTTTTCATCAGTTTTTTCAATCTTAGTAATGTAATCTATTGCCAAATTTAAAGTTGATTTTATTGGATGTGTTTTTATAATTGCCATACTAATCACCAGAACTTTCTTTTGATTTATTAAGAAGTAGGGAATGGATCTGCCATATTTCTTTTGATAATTTTTCTATCTGATTATTCATAGATTCAATTTCATTTTTGTAAATAACACCAGTTGTATTAGTAGCTTTTGCAATCTGGTTTATGTTATTTGTTGCATTTGAAAGTAGCTATTGGGGATCTCTAAATGGTTCTAGGTCTACAATATAAATTTCTTTTTCTAATACACATTTTCTAAGAAAGTGGGACATTGTTTTGACATTAACATCTGGCATTATTAATATTTTTAAATCATTCTCTAGAAAAAATTTTATACTAGGATATACCCATTTAAAAAAGGTATACCCTAGTATGCTCATTACTATTACAAACAAACTAGTAATTTTTCTTGCATCTCTTTTAGTTATTCTCATTTTTCAATAAACTCTATATCTTTTGCCTTTACACTTAACATATTAGAGTAATCTCCATAGACCTTAGCTTCAGCCTCTATAATCTTAACTTTAGATAGCTTTTTAAAATGCTTATTCTCTGCACTTACTTTAATAGTTAAAGATTCTACAGCATTAACTCCTGCATCTTTAGGATTTTTATACTTGGTATTATCTGAAAATATAATACACTTATACTTAGTACCAATTGTTTTTCCATCACTACCTTGGCTATAATCTATCCAAGGCTCTGAAGCAAGAACTCGAATATCTTTTTCTTTTAAAAAGGCATCTAAATCAAATGCCATAAACTCTATGAGTTTTTTCATTTCTTATCCTCCTTATTATCTAAATCACAGAAAACTTCTTCTAAGAGATTTTTTAATCTTAACATTTTATTTATATGTAAAATTAAATCTTCAGTACGTTTAATATACGGACTTAACTCTTTTAGAGATTTTAAGTCCTTGACTGTAAAATCATAATCCGATTTAACAATACCATGTAACTTTCTAATATCTAACTCGAACCTATCAAATTGCTCAGTGGTTATAGCTTTCTTTTTAGCTATATTATAAAAAGCTGTATAACCATAATTTGCTAGAATATCAGCGCGTAAATTTTGATATTCTTCTCCTTCTCTTGTTAAAACTAATATTTCAAATTTCATTTATTCTCCTTTTTGATGAAGCCCCATCATTTTGTTATATTTTTAACCTTGTTTTTTTATATTTATCCTTGCTATCAATGGGGTTTAACTAGTATATTTATATTATATGATAGTTTATATAATTTTTCTATGGAGAGTTTTTTTGATTTTTTCTAAAATTCCCACACTATTAGGTCCATCTAAAATTTCTACTATAAATGATATACTTATAATAATAAAGGAGATATTATGATTAATAATCAAGGATTAAAACTATATAAAAAGTACCCTATTTATAATGAAACAACATGTTTTATATTAAACATGGCCGCAGATAGAGTTATTAAATTAAAAAATATAAGTAATAAAACTAACGAAGAAATCTGTACAGTTAATAAATCATATTTATCAAAGGTGCTTAATAAGACAATAAAAGAAAAAAATAGATATCTATTTACAGACAATGTACTCTATGGAATAAAATCTTCTTTTAATTTTAGATCTTATGCTGAAATAATATTTGGTAATAAAAAAGAACAACGTTTATATGGAGGAGAACTATTTTATCATTTAATTACAGATATATTAAGTTTAGATTATAAAAATTATAAAGATAAAATTGAGCTAGTAAGATCAACTCTTATGGAATACTATGAATATTCCATAGCATGTTTTTTGAAAGATTTAGAATTTAGTGATGAGTTTAATAATCCTATTATTTATAAAATATTAAATGAAAATGAATTTAAAAGAGTTATAATCAAACCTGATGAATATGAAATAGTTTTAAGATATTCTACAGCTTATACATATAAAAATATTGAAGAAGAATTCTTAGATATTTTTTATAATTTTAGTAAAAAATTTGAAGAAGATGGGACTAAAAAAATATGCGAAAAGTTTGACTTGTTAATAGATAATTTAAGTAATTTATTTCTTGAGCAAATAAATAGCTCCATTAGTGGTACAAATCTTTATGATGTACTTTATTTTGATTCATTAAAACTAAAAGATATGGATACTAATAAACAAGATACTAAATATCAAAATATAAAAAGTAATATAAAGTTGAATTTAAATTTTTTATATGATAAAAGTAAATTACAACATAAATATATAGATAAAGTAATAAAAAATGAATGTACTGAATATAATTATATGCAATACATGTTTGATATTTTGAAATCTAAATGGTGTATAGATAAATGGGATAAAAAAAGCATAGATAGTTAAAATATTTACTTAAATAATCAAATATTAATTTATTTGGTTATTTTTATATCTCGGTAAATTACAAAATTAAGCATGAAAATAAAGACAAATGTTTAATGATTCCTAGTATTATTGATATAAAATAATTAAAAATAAACTAATTTTCAGTATATACTTAACTTATATTCAACATAACCGTTTTGACCTTTGGTGCCTATTTTTGTTTCAGCATTTGGGTCGTTTACAGCTCTAAATGTTTTAAATGGAATTTCTTCTCTTTTAATTTCTTTTGTTATTTTTTCTTTCTGGTTCAGATGTTTTTTCTTCAGAAGGTTTATCTGGATTAGATGGTGTTTCTTCTTCTATTTTGATGCCGTCTAAATCTTTTGAGTTGATGTTTAACTCTTCGATTAAGTTATCATTTCCTAAGTCTTTTGCAGCGTGTACGCTTGGTGCTGTTAGTGTTAGTCCTATTGCAAGGATTAGGGCTGTTGATATTGTTTTTTTTCTTCATAATTAGTCTCCTTACATAAAATATTATAATTGATATATATACATTATATATATTGTCAAAATTTAGTTATTATAGTAATTCAAGGGAATCCATTAGTAGAATTCTTAATAAAAAACCAGACTTTGAAATTCAAAATCTGGTTTAATAATTTAATATTTAGTTATCTACTAGGTTTTACGATGAAATTCAAAAAATAAGTAAGTTATGTGGATTATATTTTGAAATTCATCTATGATATACTTAATTTATAGATATAATAATTTCTGGTCGAATGATAAATCATTCCACCAATGGAAAGAATAATAAATTATTCCTACCTTAAGATCCAAATCCTTAGAAGGATTTTGGAAGGGAACTATGTTTAGTTTAATGGATTTTCTTTTATTTAACCCATCCAAATCGGCTTAAATTAGGCATTCCCCATTCAAATCGTGTAGTATGTTTATTCCCATTCTTCTTTTCCAAACGTACGATATATCTCAAACCATTCAAAATACTAGGTTCTATTTTTTAGAGTATCACCAAATCCATCTAATTATAGGACGTTTTCAAATTTTTAGTCCCGTCCCAGTCCCAGTACCGGAGAAATATTGTTTTAATATAATATCTCTTTTTGTCTTCTAAGCTCTTAAAAGCAAAAGAACAAGTAAAGAGTAAAAACAAGGATAAAAAGTCCATATTAGGGCAAATAAAAAGCTTTAAGACAGATGACAAATCTAAGTTAAATAAGAAAAACTATAGCAAAGGTGCAGAGAGATAAATATCGGCAGTCTTTGGGCTGCCTTTATTTTTTTGCTCATTTTTTTAATCTAATATATTTAGGTCAGATATGCATATCCACTTAAACTCATACAAAAATATTGCTTGTAAAAAAATACTTAATCACAATAATCGCATTTTAACTTGTGATCCTTGCAAACTAAATTACGGACTTCACTTGGAAGTTTTCCCTTGTATCTTTTGTAATAAATGGAAAATTTGCTATGGGATGTGTATCCAACAGATTCAGCTATTTCCTTTATAGGTAGTTTGGTATTTAAGAGAAGAGTTTCAGCTACATTCATTCTTTTTCTTTGGGTGTATTCTGTAATGCTTTGACCATATTTTTCTTTGAATAAATTTTTTAATTTTGTTCCGCTCATTTTAGATATTTTTTCAAGGGTTTCTTGATTTACATTCATGGCAAAATGATCATCTAAAAACCTGGATACATCTTCAAGTGCTTTATTATCGTCAAACTCAATTTTATATTTTTTTCTATTTAAGTAGGTATCGATTACTATGCTTATCCACTCATTTGCCTTTGCTTTAAAGAAAAAATCAGCGGCTGGAGTGTTCATCTTACAATCTAATATTTCCATTGCCACTTTTTCTAAAGACTTTGTAAGTATTATTTGATTAGTTTGAAGTAAAGCCCTATAAAAGGATTCAAGATCGATATTAATGGATGACAGATGCTTTTCTAAAAGTTCTCTTTTAAATCCAACAGAAACAGTGAGATAGTAACTATTCTCGTGTAATAAAAATAGAAAGTCATCTTCTATATTGTCAAAATCAAGAGTATACAAGGAGTTTGGAGTCAAAGTTTGATAAGGGTTAAATTTTTCACCGTTTGCACTTACAATATAGCTAGAGCATATCGAAACATAGTTTTCCATACTATAAGTACTATTTTGAATAACTTCTTCTTTGATATAAAAATCGTGGATATCAATAATAAATCCATTTCCTTCATAAAACCAATATAGGCCTTCTGCATTAATTGAATCATCTTTACTCCAACAAAATGTATGCCCTGCACTTGAATATTTCTTATTATTTTTACATTCATCTACGTTCATATATTCTTTTACAAAATCATAATATGTCATAACACACTATCCCTTTTAGACAATATTCCAATTAGTCTTATTAATTCAAAACTATTGTATTAGTAATTATAACTGATGTATAATAAAAACGCAATGATAATTATTATCGTTCAGGCGAATTTGAATCTAATAGGAATATTAAAGGAGGAAAATATGAAAATTTATAAAAGGCTTTTTTCCTATGTGCCTGAAGAAAAACATAATGGATATATAGCAGTTTTTTTATCAGCACTATCTGCATTTCTAATGGTGTACGGATATTCGTTACTGTATAAACTTTTAAGAAGTTCAATTGTTGAAGGAGATTTATTAGTAGCTAGGACTTTGTCCATTCAAGCTGTCTTATATTTGACGATAGGGGCACTAGTTTACTTTTTGTCAAACTTTTTTTCTCATAAACTTGGATTTCGCTTAGAAACTAATTTAAGAAAAAAAGGTATAGATGGACTTACAGGAGCAAGTTTTCGCTTTTATGATTTAAACCCATCTGGAATTATAAGAAAAACTATTGATGATAATGCAGCTAAAACTCATACGGCAGTAGCACATATGATACCAGATAACTCTCAAGCTTTTTTAATTCCAGTATTATCTTTAATACTTGCCTTTTCTATTAGTAGCAGAGTGGGATTAGTTATTCTTATACTAACAATAGTAGGGGCTCTTATTTTAAAGAACATGATGGGTGGAGGAGAGTTCATGGAATACTACCAAAAATCCTTAGAAATTTTAAGTGGTGAAACAGTTGAATATGTCAGAGGCATGCAAGTTGTTAAAATATTCGGAGCTACTGTAGAGTCTTTTAAAACTCTTTATAAGGCGATTAAGGATTATTCTAAGTATGCTCTTGATTACTCAATTAGTTCTAAAAAACCTTATGTTCTATATCAATGGATATTTTTTGGAATTATTGCAATTTTGTCTATCCCTTTAGTTTTTACCATAAATAAAGTTAATAATGCTAATTTGCTTATTGTTGAACTATTCATGATTTTGTTTTTAAGTGGAGTAATGATGGTTTCATTTATGAAAATTATGTGGGCTAGTATGAACATTTTTAACGCTAGGTATGCAGTAGATACTTTGGAAGATTTATATAAAAAGATGAATGAAGATAAATTGTCTTATGGAGAGAATAGTAATTTCAAAAACTATAATATAGAGTTTGAAAAAGTGAATTTTTCTTATAATGAAAACAAAGTACTAGAAAATTTATCTTTTAAATTAGAAGAAGGAAAAAAATATGCTTTGGTGGGTCATTCAGGATCAGGTAAATCGACTATTGTAAAGCTATTATCTGGTTTTTACAAAGTAGATAGTGGCAGTATAAAGATTGGAGAGAGACCCTTAGAATCTTATAGTAAGGATGCTCTAATAAACACAATTTCTTTTGTTTTTCAGGATAGCAAACTTTTTAAGACATCTATTTACGAAAATGTTGCTCTTGCTAATAGAAAGGCAAGTAGAGAAGAAGTTATGAAGGCTATGGAACTTGCCGGTTGTAATGTTATTTTAAATAAGTTTCCTGAAAGGGAGAATACCATGATTGGCTCAAAAGGAGTCTATTTATCAGGAGGAGAAAAACAGAGAATTGCTATTGCGAGAGCCATGCTCAAGAAATCTAAAATTGTAATTATGGATGAAGCTAGTGCTTCTATTGATCCAGACAATGAGTATGAGCTTCAAAAGGCCTTTAAAAACCTTATGAAAGATAAAACAGTTATTATGATTGCCCATAGGATGAGTAGTATTCGTTCTGTTGATGAAATTTTAGTTTTAGAGAATGGAGAAATAATTGAAAGAGGCAGTGATCAAGAACTTATTTCAAAAGGTGGAAAATATAAGGAATTATTAGAGCTTTATGACAGTGCAAATCAATGGAGGGTTAAAGATGAGGAAATTTTATAAAAATCGCTTTTGTCTGACTGATAAAGGGGCTAAAGATCTCACTAAATCTACTATATCAAGTTTCTTGGTCTACTGTATTAATATGGTTCCTGCCTTTATTTTAATGATGTTAACAGATGAGCTTATTTTGAAAAATGTTAAAAGCCCTTATTTATATTTTGGTGTTTCTGTTGTTACATTAGTATTAATGTATGTTTTGTTAGCCAAAGAATATGATGATCTTTATACTACAACTTATGAAGAGAGTGCTAATTTAAGAATAGATATTGCAGAAACTCTATCAAAACTTCCCCTATCCTACTTTTCAAAACATAATTTATCAGATATATCTCAAACGATTATGGCAGATGTGGAAAAAGTAGAACACGCTATGAGTCATTCAATTCCTAAAGTAGGAGGAATGGTTTTATTTTTCCCACTAATTGGAATTATGTTAATGATAGGTAATTTTAAGATGGGGCTTGCAGTAATGATCCCAACTATTTTAAGTTTTATACTAATACCTATTGCTAAAAAGTCGCAGGTAAAAGGAAACAAGAAATATCACAAGGTACTTAGAGAAAACTCAGAAAAATTCCAAGAAACCATTGAACTTCAACAAGAAATAAATAGTTTTAACTTATCCGATGAAGTGAGGTCTTCGTTATATATGCAGATGGATGAAAGTGAAAAAATACATCTTAAAGTTGAACAAGGCTCTCTTTTTGTAATGGGTTTATCCTCTGCTCTTGGCTTTGTAAGTATTGCAGTAGTTAGTTTTGTTGGGATTAGCCTTATTCTATCTGGGGAGATTGACATTTTATATCTCTTAGGTTATTTAATGGCTGCCATAAAGATAAAAGATATTTTCGATTTATCAAAAGAAGGATTATTAGAAGTGTTCTATATAGATCCAAGTGTTGAAAGGATTAGGGAGATTAAGGAAACAAAAATTCAAGAGGGTAAAGATGTAGAACTGAATATGTTTGATATAGTCTTCAAAAATGTAGCTTTTTCTTATGATGATAATCAGGTTTTAAAGGACATTAGCTTTACTGCGAAACAGGGAGAGGTAACGGCTTTAGTTGGAGCTTCCGGCTCTGGAAAGACAAGTATATTAAGATTAATATCAAGATTATATGATTATGATAAAGGTCAAATCTTAATAGATGGAAAGGATATAAAAAACATTTCCACAGATTCTTTATTTAAGAAAATATCTATTGTTTTTCAAGATGTTACTTTATTTAACTCATCTATATTAGAAAATATTCGTATAGGTAAAAAAGATGCCAGCGATGAAGAAGTTGTAAAGGCAGCTACCCTTGCAAATTGTATGGATTTTATTAATAAACTTCCTAATGGGTTAGATACAGTTATAGGAGAAAACGGGTCAGAGCTTTCTGGTGGTGAAAGACAAAGACTTTCTATAGCTAGAGCCTTTCTGAAGGACGCACCAATACTTATATTAGATGAAATATCAGCAAGTTTAGATGTGGACAATGAAAAGAAAATTCAAGAAAGTTTGAATAAATTAATAAAGGATAAAACCGTTATTATTATATCCCATAGATTAAAATCTATAGAAAATGTAGACAAAATTATAGTCATAGAAAATGGATATGTGGAAAGTCAAGGCAATCATAAAGAACTGATAGAAGAATCAAAATTGTATAACAATTTATTAGAAAAAACAAAACTAGCAGAAGAATTTATTTATTAGGAGGATTAGAATGAATAATAAAAAGTTAAAAGGAAAAGACGTTATTACGATAGGTATATTTACTGCAATATATTTTGCAATCAATTTTGGGTTTATGCTTTTAGGAGGTCTCCATCCATTAATGTGGATACTTATGCCTGGCTTTATAGCTTTGGTTGGATCTATACCATATATGATTATGGTTCAAAAAGTAAAAAAAACAGGAGCAGTCATAATAATGGGAGCTATTGTTGCTATAATATACTATTTAACTGGTCAGTTTAGTTTAATAATAATTGCATCATTAGCAATTGCTAGTATTTTGGCAGAAGTGATAAGATACCTATCAAAGTATGACAGTTATAAATGGAATTCACTTTCATATGCTTTCTTTTCATTAGGTATGATAGGTTCTCCAGCACAAGTATGGATTCTAAAAGATGAATTCATATCAAAAATGCTTGAAATGGGGATGCCAGTAGATTATGTTAATATATTAAAGACTTTTATTAACACACCGATGTTAATTGTATTAATTGTAACACCGTTTGTTTTTGGACTATTATCTTGTGGTATTTTAAAATCATTTTTATATAAAAATTTTGAGGCAAGGAATTGAAATGTCCAAGCGATTAAAATTAGATCCTAGAACATCAATAATATTGCTTTTATTAGTAAATATATTTCTATTTAAAAGTAGATCGTTGGCAAGTGAATTAATTTTAATGAGCTATTTGTTGATTATTTTGACAGTTTGCGGAAATTTTAAATCGGGATTAAAAGTGTATTTAACTTTTATTACTTTTTTAATAATAAATTATTTTGTTTTTCCTCATTCACCCAAGTGGATTGTAACGACATTTATTGTACCCGTTTCTTATGCAAGGAAGATTTTTCCTTGCATAATGGCAGGAACATTGTTATACAAAACGGTGACTGTAAGAGGAATTGCAGGAGTTTTTAGAAAATTTAAATTCTCAGAAAATTTTATTTTAGCATTTATGATAACTTATAGATATTTTCCCACATTAAGACAAGATATACATTGTGTTAGAGAATCAATGAAAATAAGGGGGATTAGTATGATTAAAAACATGGATATATTTGTTGTACCTATAATAAATTCTGCAATTGATATGTCTGAAGAGTTATCTAAAGCAGCTGTAACACGAGGAGTCGAGAATCCAGGTAGAAAAACAACGATAATTGATTTTAAGTTCACTGTTTATGATGTATTAGTGATTTTATCTATTGTTTTAATTATGGTTATATTTTAGGTGAGTTGTAATGGATTATATAAATATAAATGATGTAACTTGTACATCTAAAACGGGATATAAAATATTAAAAGATATCAATTTGAATGTTGAAAAAGGAGAATGTATACTACTTATGGGACTAAGTGGTTCAGGCAAAACTTCATTGACTAAATTAATAAATGGAATTATACCACATTTTGAAGAACAAACTGACTTTGTTGGAGATGTTTTAATAGAGGGAGAATCTACTAGAAATATATCACAATATAAAATTTCAGAAAAAGTTGGTTCAATATTTCAAAATCCAAAATCTCAATTTTTTAATTCTGATGTTGAGGGAGAAATTGTATTTGGTCCTGAAAACATGGGAGCTGATCCAGAGTTAATAAAAAAAAGCTTGAAAAAGACTATTAATAGATTAAACATAGATAGATTACTGGGGAAAAATGTCATCTCATTGTCAAGTGGAGAAAAACAAATTTTAGCTTTTGCATCTATTTTTGCATTAAACACAGATATTGTCGTATTGGATGAGCCATCTTCAAATCTTGATATGGATACAATTGAAACGATAAAAAATAATATTGAAATATTTAAAAAAGAAGGGAAGACAATTATAGTTGCAGAACATCGACTATATTATTTAAAAGACATAATTGATAAAGCATATTATATAGACAAAGGCATAATTAAGGATTGTTTCACACAAGAAGAGATAAAATCATTTAATTCAAAAAAAGAAGATAATCTCAAAATTAGAACCTTATCTACTCCGAAGTTGGAAGTTCTTGAAAAAGAATTTAATAAAAATGATGAGTATTTATGCGAAGATTTATCGTATACAATAAATGGAAATTTCATATTTAAAGATATTAATATTTCTTTGAATAGAGGTGAAGTATTAGGTATAGTTGGGAAAAATGGTATAGGAAAAACAAGTTTATTAAAGTGCATTTCAGGACTTATAAAGAAAAATACAGGAAGTGTTTTTTTCAACAATAAACTCTTAAATAATAAAGATAGATTAAAAAACACATATCTTGTAACACAGGACATTAATTCACAATTATTCACTCGAAGCGTAAAAGAAGAATGTGAATTAAATTTACCTGAGGATAAATTAAATCAGGTAGATATAGTTCTAAATAGGCTTGGATTATATAAATATAAAGATAAGCATCCAATGTCGCTTTCAGGAGGACAAAAACAAAGGTTAACAATTGCCTTAGCTCTACTTTCAAATAAAGAAATAATAATCTTTGATGAGCCTACAAGTGGTTTAGATTTCAAAAATATGATAATTGTATCAGAAGCTATAAAAGATTTGGCGAAAAAATCCAATAAAGTTGTAATTGTTGTTTCGCATGATTATGAGTTTTTAAATAATGTAGCAGATGGAATATATAAAATGGCATAAAATCAATAATTAAAATCTTAAGGGTATGTAAATAATTTTGTGTATCAACCTAAATCCTGGTAAAAAGGTAAGGGTTGATACATTTTTTATTTATCAATGTTTATCCATTCCTCTAGAATTGGAGTTTTACTTAATTTTACACAACTTTGATAAACTATCAATTTTTCATGAAAATTTAGAGTTGATTTTATTGGATGTATTTTTGTAATTGCCATACTAATCACCAGAACTTTCTTTTGATTTATTTAGAAGTAGAGAATGGATCTGCCATATTTCTCTTGATAATTTTTCTATTTTTTCTCTCATATAGTCAATATCTTTTTTGTAAATAACACCAGTTGTATTAGCGGCTTTTGCGATCTGGTTTATGTTATTTGTTGCATTTGAAAGTAGCCATTGGAGATTCCTAAATGGTTCCAGGTCTACAATATAAATTTCTTTTTCTAATACACATTTTCTAAGAAAGTGGGACATTGTTTTGCAATTTGCAAGTTTCATTTTCTTTTCAAATATTTCTTTTTCTTCATCTGTTAAATATATTTTAAGTTGATTTTTTCTTGTTCTATTATCCATAATTTTCTCCTTTGCTCATATCTCTTGGGGTCTTAGGGTTCTCCCTAACAAGGTAAAAATCGTAAAATTATATAGCCTTAAAAGCTATTGATTTTTCGATTTTTTCGTAAGTGGGTACTCACTTACTGTGCTTGCTATTACTAACAAGTCTTTAATTTGATTTTCCATAATTTTACAAATAGGAATTAA
>OGSQ01000377.1_pt1 | contig 19358 bp, 18 predicted proteins | sample 1573921 | NCBI WGS metagenome assembly OGSQ01 (sample SAMN03295832, study PRJEB24534) | human gut metagenome | isolation source: fecal sample 7 from infant 4 | host: Homo sapiens | place: USA: Pittsburgh, PA | collected 2014-07 | reverse complement strand
ATATTTAGGAGGTAAATTTAATGTTTAAAAAAGGGGATTTAATTTTATATTCATCACATGGAATATGTAAGATAGACGATATATGTGAAAAGACTTTTTCATATGTGAAAAAAGACTATTATATATTGCACCCTATGGGGGATAAAAAACTAAGTATAAGTATTCCTGTAGAGAATGGTACTGCATCAATGCTTGAACTTTTATCACAAGAAGAGGCTGGTGAAATATTAGAATCATTTAAATATGATGGATGTGATTGGATAGATGTAGATAAAGAAAGAGGAGAAGTATATAGCGAGGTAGTAAAAAAGGGAAATAGAAAAGAAATCGCTAAAATAGCTAATACTCTTATTAAAGAAAGAAGTAAGCTAGAAGCAAGTGGGAAGAAGTTCCACGAAAAAGATAAGAGACTTTTATCAAATATTGAAAATAGTCTATTTGCAGAACTTGCTTTTCTATTAAATGTTTCTTTAGAAGATATAGAAGAAAAAGTAAATATATATATAAATAATTAGAGGTGAAATTTTTGGGTATTGATAAGGAAAAGCTAATTGCAATAGATTCAGTAATGATGCAAATAGAGAAGCAATATGGAAAGGGCTCAGTTATGAAACTTGGAGCAAATACCACAATGGATATTGAAGCTATATCTACGGGATGTTTATCACTAGATATAGCTTTAGGTTTGGGAGGAGTTCCAAGAGGTAGAATAATAGAAATATATGGACCAGAAAGTTCAGGTAAAACAACTATTGCACTACATATAATAGCGGAGGCTCAAAAGTTAGGTGGGTCAGCAGCCTTTATAGATGCAGAACATGCCTTAGATCCTAACTATGCAAAAAACTTAGGAGTAAAGGTAGATGAGTTAATAGTCAGCCAACCTGATAATGGAGAACAAGCACTAGAAATAACAGAGGCATTAGTAAGATCTAATGCGTTAGATGTTCTAGTAGTAGACTCTGTTGCAGCATTAGTGCCAAGGGCTGAAATAGAAGGAGATATGGGAGATTCTCATATAGGTCTTCAAGCAAGATTAATGTCACAAGCTCTAAGAAAACTTACAGCTTCTATAAGTAGATCTAAATGTGTTGTAATATTTATAAACCAATTAAGAGAAAAAATAGGAGTAATGTTTGGAAGCCCAGAAACAACAACTGGTGGACGAGCTCTAAAGTTCTATTCTTCAGTGAGATTAGACATAAGAAGGATAGATAGAATAAAGGTAGGAGAAGAGATTTTAGGAAGCAAGGCAAGGATAAAAGTAACTAAAAACAAAGTAGCTCCACCATTTAAAATAGCAGAATTCGATATTATGTATAATGAAGGAATATCAAGAACAGGTAATATAGTAGATATAGCTGTTAATGAAGATATAATAGCAAAAAGTGGTTCATGGTTCTCTTATAATGATATAAGATTAGGCCAAGGTAGAGAAAATGCAAAAATATACTTAAAAGATAATAAAGAAATTGCTATTGAAGTAGAAAATAAAATTAGATCAAAATATAATCTTCCATTAGTAAAAGAAGAAAAAAGCGAGAAGTCTAAAGTAAAAGATAAAGCTAAAGTAGCAAAATCGAAATTAGGCCAAGCTGAAGACATGGATTTAGTAAAATCTGATGAAGTTGAACCTAAAGTGAGACAGGCTAAAAAGTAGGTTCAGTAAAAGATGATAAAGTAGAGCTATAAAGTAGAATCAAAAATAGAATACGCTTTATAAGTAAATTTAATATGATATTATGAAGTGAAATCTAGGGTAGGACAGGCTAAGAGGTAGAATTAGTAAAAGATCATGAAGCAGAATTAAAGGCGGTATAAGCTTTAGAAGTGAAGTTAGTTAAAAGTGATGAAGTAGAATGCAAAGTAGGATAAGTGAAGAAGAGTATTTAATAAAAGATAACGAAGCAAAATCAATAGTATGCAAGTCTAAGAAGTTAATTTAAGAGGATATAATTAAGCAAAACTAAAAGCAAGTCAAGATAAACAGATATAACAAATCAAATAAGTATACAATCCTTATATATCAATTCTTAGTAATAAGGTTTTCAAGTGATGATATCAGTATTAATAGTTAATGTAATACTACAATACTAATACTTAGAAATAAATTGCGTAGCAAGGTTACAAAAGTAAAATATGGTAAGTTGAAGAATACTTATATAAGTTGTATAAAGTTTTTATGTTTTATTAAATCAGTTCAGATAAAACGTTCAGTTAAGTAAGTACAGAATCAACTTATATAAAAATTAAACTAGATATGCTTTCAATTAATGTAATTTATACTTTAAAACTATTTTTCACTCAAAATAATATAGGCACTTAAAATATAGATTATTTATTGAAACATATATATGATAATTCATAAATTAAATTGTTTAAATATAATATAAAATATTAAATTTTACAGATAGTATTGAATATACAGAAATCTAATTTTAAAAATAAGTCTAATAATAATTAATATAACTAGCAATATAGTTTTTAATGGGATGCATTGGATTTAATAATCTAATGCATCTAATTTTTATTATTAATAGAAGACATAATATTAATACGATATATTTTGACAATTATCTAAAGTGCTGTTAAAGTTTAATAGTTACTAGTTGAAGGAAAGAGGTAAATAACAAATGAATTTTGAAAATCTTAATATAAATGAAAAGACTATAAATGGATTGAAAACTATGGGAATAAACGAGCCAACTGAAATACAGAAGGTTGTAATTCCTGCAGCTCTTAATGGAGAAAATATAATTGGTCAATCTGAAACAGGTACTGGGAAAACTTTAGCTTACCTTTTACCAACAATAGAAAAAATAGACGTAAGTAAAAAAGAAATGCAATGTATAATATTAGCTCCAACTCATGAGTTAGCTATTCAAATAAATAATACGATTAATGAATTAAAAAAAGCATCAGCTTTAGATATTACATCTACATCATTAATAGGTAGTGCTAATATTAAAAGACAAATAGATAGTTTAAAAGCAAAACCTCATATTATAGTTGGTTCTGCTGGAAGAATATTAGAACTAATACGTAAAAAGAAGGTAACAGCTCATACTATAAAAACTATTATAATTGATGAAGTTGATAAGCTTTTAGATAAAAATAATCTACCAGCTGTAAAGGACATAATAAAATGTACTCAAAAGCAAACTCAAGTTATGATGTTTTCAGCTACATTAACAGGTAAAACTTTAGATATTGCTAAGACATTAAAAGAAGATGTAAAAGTTATATCAGTTAAAAATAATAAAGTTAATGAAAATATAAGCCATAATTATATAAAAACTGATGCTAGAAAGAAGATTGAAACTTTAAGAAAGCTTATAAATGCAACAAAGGCAGAAAAAATCTTAGTATTTAATAATGATAGTTACACTACAAATACAGCAATTGAAAACTTATCTGCAAGTAAGATAAAGATAGCTACTATTGCTGGCAATAATAAAATGGAAGAAAGAAAAAAGGCTCTAGAAGACTTTAGAAAAGGTAAAATCCAAGTATTAATTGCTTCAGATGTTGCGGCTAGAGGATTAGATATAAAGGGAGTAACTCATGTTATTAACCTAGATATACCTGAAGATCCTAAAGACTATCTACATAGATCTGGAAGAGTTGGAAGAGCAGGAGAAACTGGAGATGTATTCTCAATAGTTTCAGATAGAGAAGAAAGTATAATAAAGATGCATGAAAAGAACTTTAAGATTAGTATTGTAGAAAAGCATCTTTATAAAGGGGATATAGAAGAGTAAATATATTCTGGAATATTAAAATAGAAATTTCTATAAAAAAGTCTATATCATTACTATAATATAGTGATATAGACTTTTTTGCATATAAAATGCAAATTAACACGAAATAATTGTAACAAATGTTATAATATACTTATGATTTAAAACTATATTGGGGGTAGTAATATGTCTAAAGATTATTATATTTATAGTTATGTTGAAAGAAAATTAGTTGATTCAATGGGGAAACATACCTTTGATAAAGAAAGATATAAAGATGAAGAAGTTAGAAAAAGAAATAAAAGTAATCTGCAAGGTATTTTAATAGGGGCTGTTTTAGGACTTATAGTAGTTGGAATAATGATAATTATAGATTTATCAATATAAAATATTGATAATATAGGAATAAATAGTATCATTAATTTAAGTTACTAAAGAATAGTACGGGGGAATATATAAAGTTAAAAAAATAATATAAGCATGGTTACGTAAAGTAAGTGAAATAATAAATTCAACTATTAGAAGGGGGTTAAAAGTAAATGAAAATTTATAATAAATTAGTTAGAGATAGAATACCAGAAATAATAAAAGCAGATGGTAAAGAGTGTGAAACAGAAATAGTAAGAGGAATAGAAAAACAGGAGCTTCTAGAAAAGAAATTATTAGAAGAAGTTAAGGAATATATAGAAGATAAAAACTTAGAAGAACTAGCAGATGTAATGGAAGTTCTATTTGGATTAGCAAATGAACTAGGTTATAATGAAGAAGAATTACTAAAGAAGAGGGCTGATAAACTAGTAGATCGTGGTGGCTTTAAAGAGGGAATAGTTTTAAAGCAAGTAAAATAGACTTAAGTAAAATACATATAGAAAGAGGTTTTAATATGAATAGAAATGAAGTAATGAATGTTTTAAACTTTAGACATGCGTGTAAAGAATTTGATAAAGAAAAGAAGATAGCTACAGAAGATGTAGAAGTAATACTAGAAGCAGGAAGGCTTTCACCTAGTTCATTAGGAATAGAACCATGGAAGTTCTTGGTAATAGAAAATCAAGAATTAAAAGATGAATTAGGAGCAGTATGTTGGGGTGGAAAAACTCAAATGCCAACATGTAGCCATTTAATAGTAGTGTTAAGTAGGAAGGCTAAAGAATTAAGATATGATTCAAGCTATACAAACCATATCTTAAAAGATGTTAAGAACCTTCCAGAAGAAGCAACATTAAAGTTTAAAAGCCTTATGAAAACATTAGAAGAAGAACGTTATAAAGATGATAAGGATATAGAAGCATATGCTTCAAATCAAGTATATATAGCAGTAGGAAATATGATGACTGCAGCTGCAATGCTAGGAATAGATTCCTGTGCTATTGGAGGAATAGATAAAAATGCAGTAGAAAAGATGTTAATTGACAGAGGTGTATTAGACATAGAAAAATTCAATATATCTTTATGTCTTGCCTTTGGATATAGAGTGAAGGAAGTTGAAGAAAAGTTAAGACAGGAAATGAGTGAAATAGTTACTTGGGTGAAATAAAACGAAGATAATTTAATAAAATAAATAGAAACGTAACAATGAATTAAATAAAAAAACTTACAGCTATATTCAGTGATACTAATGGATATAGCTGTTTTTATAATTAAATTCACCTCATTTAAATATATTCTATCTCGAAAACAAGTAAGCATTAATATAACTATAATTTTACATCTTTTATACAGATGAAATATATACATATATAATCTATTTCATAAATAGAATATATTAGTAACAATATTTTATGAGGAAATATGAAAAAATTATTCTACAATCAAATTAAAAATGCTACTGAAGAAAGAGATATTGAATTAGTTTATAAGAATAATATAAGTGCCAATTTAAGAAACTCAATAATAACATATCCTTTTAAATGTGATGGATATTTAGAAGAAAATTTTATGTATGATGATACAAGAAAAGTTCTAAGACTTATCATGGAATTTAAGTATGGATTTGATTTTAATAACTCTATTGATAGGGCTAAAGTTTTAGTGCAAGTTATATTTTATTTAAATCAATTTACTTTAAGAACAAATAGAAATTATATGGACATGCCTAATGTAATTTTAGCTGGTGATAAAACTACATGTTTTGTAATAAGTTCTAATGATGTAGAAATGTACTTAGAAAGAAATTTAGATTGGAGTATAGCACCTTCAGAAGCTCCAAATAAGTATAAAGATTTAACTTTTGAAATAAGCAATAATAAATCCATTAATCCTATAATATTCAATATTGATAAGAGTTTCAAATTTGAAAATGTAGTTATGAATATTAAAAGATTAATAATTCATATAAAGACAAAGTTTAAGGTTACTGAAGCAAATCTATTAGAAACATATGATTATTTTATAGAACGTATAATAAAAGATCCTTCTAAATATTCTGCATCTGACTTAGTTCAATGCTTTATAGATACAATAATTGGCGAAGTTGAAATATCCCAAAAGAAAGATAGTAAATTTATTGCTAAAAATGATAGGCGTATAGAGATAGATTCTTATCGATATCAGCAATTTGAAGAGGATTATTCAGTAAAATATTCTATAGAAGAAAAGAATAGATTTATATCAATGAAGGATAGGTTAACTGAGGACACTAAAAGAAGATTTAATGGAGAATTCTTTACTCCTACTACTTGGACAAATGAATCCCATAAACAATTAAGTTATGTATTTGGTCCAAATTGGAGAGAGGAATATATAGTATGGGATTGTGCATGGGGAACTGGAAATTTAACAAGAGACTATTATTTTAAAGAATTATATTGCTCAACTATAGATAAAGTTGATCTTGAATTAGGAGATAATTATAATAGAAATTCTCAAAAGTTCGTATATGACTTTTTAAATGATAATCCAGAATTATTAATTTCTGATGAAGTAAACAATTCTTTGCTTCCATTATCATTATATAATGCATTACTAAAAAATAAGAAAATAATATTCTTAATTAATCCACCTTTTGGGGAAGGTAGTAATGGAAAACAGAATGGTAAGAAAAGTAAAGATGGTATATCTAATACAAAAGTTAAATCAATGATGGAAAAAGAAGGCTTTAAAAATTCATCTCAGCAATTATATATTCAGTTTCTTTATAGAATATTAAAATTAAAACAGGTATTTAATTTAGATAATCTAAGTATAGGAGTTTTTACGCCAACATTATTTTTATCTGGAGAGAGAAGTGAAAAATTTAGAGAAACTTTCTTAGAAAACTTTAAGTTTGAAAAAGGTATTGTATTTAATGCAAGTTACTTTTCAAATGTTTCTTCTGAATGGGGGATTGGGTTTTCAATATGGACTTCTGGAGAAAATAAGGAAGAGAATAATTTTAAGTTTTTAATTAAAGAATTAAATGATAAAGGCAAAATTGAAACAAGTGGAAAAAAAACAATATATAATCTAGAACCAAAGGAAAGATTATCATCTTGGATTAAGGATAAAAAATCTAATAGTAAAGTTGAAACTATAACATTAAAATCAGCTATAACTCTTGATAAGAAAACAAGAATGGTTGATAAGGATGCAATAGGATTTTTAATGAATGATTCAAATAATGTATATGCTAATACTCAGGGAGTATATATATTATCTGCGCCTGTTACAAGACATGTAAAGACAACAGCAATAACAAGAGAAAATTATAAACAATGTTGTTCTTTATTTGCAGCAAGAAAAGTAATTAAATCTAATTGGTTAAATCAAAAGGATAACTATATGATTCCCAATATTAATCATTCTAAATATAAAGAATTTGAAAATGACAGTATCATATATTCTATTTTTACAAATGAAAGTGGAGCTAGTTCACTTAGAAATGTGAAGGTAGAAGATAAAAGCTTTAATATTATAAATGAAATGTTCTTTATGAGTATTAAGGATATTCAAAATTTGGCTAATATAAATAATAATGAAATGATATATTGGGATTGCATAAGATATAGTAAAGAGAGATTTATATATGAAGAGTTAGAGAAATTAGAGTTTTCAGAAGAAGGAAAATTAATTTTAAAAACTGCAAGGAATTTAGTAGTAGAAAGCTTTAAATATAGATATGAGTTTAATAAATATCACCCTAAATATAACATAAATACTTGTGATGCAGGATGGTATCAAATAAAATTTATGTTAACTAAATATATGAAAAAAGAACTAGAACTATTTGAAGATATGGTAAAGAACTTAGAAGATAAAATGAGAAGCTTGGTTTATGAACTTGGATTCTTAAAACATTAAATTGTAATAATATTAGAGTTGTATAAAAAATAAGTAAATAGAAGAAGACTTATAATTCAATATTTTCTTTTTTTTTTAGTACATTTTAATTTTAATAATTTATAAAGTATTATAAAGCATTTTATCTGTTACATCCTAAATATTCACAATTGTTTCAGATTATAATATAATAAAACAATATTAACTTAGATGACATTTAAAAAATTGAAGCTTTTTAGTGTTATCTAAGTCTTTCTTATTTAAGCTTTAGTATATGATGTTTTATTACATTTAGGGATGGTGGCAAATTATTAGTATTATAATCTAAAACTACTCTTTGTCCACAATAAGTATTAAATATGTACATTTACCATGTTTTTCACTATTGGAATATGACATAAAAATATCTCCTTTTTATAAGATTATAATATTGGTATAGCTCTACAAACTTATATTAACAATATTGTAAATATAAGTTTGTTAAATTATGCGGAAAGTTTAGCTGAGCTGATTAACAGTATTTCAATCAAAGTGAAATATTAATAATTGTAATGCCTAGTACGGCTATTACATATATGGAGCTTCTGTAATTGCAGGATAAAAGAAAGTAATGAGTTTATGTAGATTAAAAGATATTAATTATTAGTTTTGTTAGAAGAATAATAAAAATATATTGTTGAATAATTGATAGTAAAGCAAAAAAATTGAGAACTTTCACTTGATTCAAACATATTTAAATCTATATTCCACTATTTTGAAATAGATAAGGCATAATAAAAATGTAAGAAAGTTTATGAAACATTAAGAGGATAAATTAAATAGATATTTGAACATATAAAATTAAAGGATAGTAACCATTTAAAATGAATAAATGTAAATATTGTAATAAAGAACTAAAAGAAAAATACTTTGAAAATAAAATAGGTATATTCTGTTCAGAAGATTACTTCAATAAATATTAAGATAGTTTAAGTGATAAAGAGTACTCAGAACTTCAAAATAACTTTTGTGTTTGTAGTGATGATTAAGTAAGAAGATAAGAGAAAATATGGGGATAAGGTATATGGATATTAAAAATAAAATTATTGAAGATACTTATTTAAAAGAAAAGGATATAATAATTCCTAATAGTAATTTGGTTTATTATGATTTACCTACTTCAGCTTATGTTGATACAAGAATTTTTTCAAGATTACTCGAAGATAGCAGAGTAGTTGCTAGTTATAAGATGTATTGGTTATTAGGGTTATTAGAAGAAGTAAGTTTAGGCAATAGGGAAATAACTTTTAGGACGTTAATTTCAAGAATGATAGTGGGGGCATGGTATCCTATAATGCAGTATAAATTATATTTTGGTCAGTTTGATAATTTATCCAAAACAGTTGAATATATATCAAGTGCATATAATAAACACTCTAATATTAATAGCAAGGAATTATTAGATTTTATTTATAATAGCAATGATGCAATTTTAAATAAGCAAATGAAAGAATTAAGCTATCAAGTTCCTTATATGCTCTTATCTCCATTTTTTGAAGAGAAGATAAAAGGGTTAAAAAGCTCAAAAAGAGTTAAAAGAATAATAGAACTATCTTTAAGTGAACCAAATGTCTTATATAAGATTATTATTGATAAGGAAAATAAAGTAGTCATCGATGATGAATGGGCAAGGTATATGACAGCTAATTATCGAATAATTAAATCATGGATATATTATAAGTTATCTTGCTTTTTACAAAAGAGAAATCCTAACGTTCCATCAATTATATTTAAGTTAGATCCGCCAAAGTCAAGGGATTTAAGTCATGCAACTAAACTCTGGACTGATATCATCAATGATAGATATGTAAAAGATATTTATACAGGGAATGATTTTTTAGCTGAAAACTATAGTGAGCTTGGAAGATTAAGTATTGATCATTTTATACCATGGAGCTTTGTGCTTCATGATGAAATATGGAACTTAGTTCCTACATTTAAAAATATAAATAGTATCAAAAGTGATAGACTATTAAGGTATGAAAATTACATAGATGATTTTTGCAATACTCAATTTGAAGCCTTTTCTTTTATATGTGATAAGAAGATAAAGAGGGATTTAGAATCATATGTAGATTTACTTAGATTAGAAAATCCTTTAAATTTCTATAAATATAAAGGTAGAGAAGGCTTTAAGGAAAAGTTAAGGACAAGCATTGCTCCAATATATCAAATAGCAGTTAATCAGGGTTTTTCAGTAATTGATAGTATTTATAAGTAAAACCCATATACTGAAGTATAAATTATTAAAATAGAAAGATAACTTAACTTAATAAGTGAATATTAAAGGATAATAAACTAATTTTATTTATTATGTTATTGGAAAAAACATAAAATAAGTATACAATGTAAGTGGGAGATAATTTATATAGAGGAGTGTACATATTTTATGTTAAGTAAAAAATTATTAGAAGGTTTAAACAATCAAATTAATTTTGAGTTCTATTCTTCATATACATATCTTGCTATGGCAGGATACTGTGAATCTATTGACTTAAGTGGTTTTGCTAATTTCTTTAGAGTTCAAGCAAAAGAAGAATTAGATCATGCAATGAAATTATATGATTATGTATATCAAAAGAATGGTTCAGTAGTATTAGAGCAAGTAAATAAACCTCAAGGAGATTATGATGGGATAATTGACGTTTTTGAAAAAGGTTATGAGCACGAGCAACTAGTTACTAGAAAAATATATGAACTAACAGATATTGCATATGAAGAAAGAGAACATTCTACTATAAGCTTATTAAAATGGTTTATAGATGAACAGGTTGAAGAAGAAAATAACTTTAATTCATTAGTAAAGAGAGTAAGAAGAATTGAAGATAATCCAGCTGGACTTTATTTAATGGATGATGAGTTAGCTACAAGAGTTTATACAACAAATACAAATAATTAGTTTTATTAAGAAAGAAGTCAGTAATTGACTTCTTTTTATATGTTCAAAAGATCACTTCAATAGATATATTTAAACAGTTTAAGTTATAAATAGAATCATAATACAACTAAGTAACTAATATATATTTATGAATGTATATTAGGTGGTGTAAATGTGTCAAGAAATATAAGTTTTATAAATCTTAAAGGTGGAGTTGGAAAAACAACTCTTACTGTGGCAGTGGCTGAAATTCTATCGATAGAATTTAATAAAAAAGTTTTAGTAATTGATTTAGATCCTCAAACAAATGCTACTGTTTTGCTAATTAGTCAAGAGGAATGGGAAAAAAGAAATAATGAAAACAGAACAATTCATCAATTGTTTTTTGATAAAATTGAGAATACTAATGTATTTGATATCAATGAAGCTATAATATCTAATGTTAGTAATATTAAAAATAAGGATGGTAATCTTGATTTGTTACCATCAAGTATTGATTTAATAGATATAACAGATGAAATTTCAGCATTAAATAGAAATAATAGAATAATAGATATTATAAATTCAGAGCTGCAGAAGAAAGATGTAAATGATAAAAGAGTAGTAGATAAATATGATTATATATTAATAGACTGTCCTCCTAATTTAGGAGGAATAACTATGTGTGGAGTTTATATTAGTAATTATTATATAATTCCTGTTCTACCTGATACTTTATCCACTTATGGTCTTAAGCAAGTAATAAATAAAATTGAGAAAAAAACAAGGGAAATAAAAAGGTTGGACAAGGATTATAATATCAAAGCATTGGGTGTTGCAATTAATAGATATAGAGATACTAAAGGATATAACAGAATTAAGGATTCACTTATACTTAGTTCATCACAAGAGTTAATTCCTGAAGTATTTAATAGTATATTAAAAAATAAAGCTAATTACTGTGATACATGTGATTTAGAAATAAGTAAAAATACTATAAGACAAAAATATGGAGATGAATTTAAGCAGCTTAAAGAATTTGTTTTAGAAATAATACAAAGGTGTGATAATCATGAGAAGTAAAGGAGTTAAGAGTGAAATAGAGAAAGAATTACTTAAGGGAGTAACTAGGGAAATCTTAAATACTAAGTTTAATAAGGGGACAGTTACTCAAGTTTATAATAAATTAAATAATGAAGGGTTACTACTAGAGAAAGAGGTAGTATCAATTGAAAGGAATAATAAAGAAGAAAGTATAGAGAAGCAAGTTCTAAATTTAGTTACAAATATTATTGATATTATTAGTGATACGGGGGAATATATGATCAATATAAGTGTGAATAAAAAGGTAGTAGATAAAGATAAGCACAAATATATTGTTTTAAATCCATTCAAACTTTATGGAGACGTTGGAAAAGAAGCTATGATAAAAGAATTACTTAAGTATGACGCAAAATATCTTAAAGAGGTTTTAAAAAAACATTTTACTTATGATAAAAATGAGATTAAAAAAATTAATTCCATTGAAGAATTAATAAATATTATAATACTTAATATAGAAAGAACTGTGAAAATAGGAGATAGTTTCAGACAGAAGTAAAGATATAAATTTAGTGGAGAAGCATATGGAATGGCTTAACACCTACGGATTAATTATCATGATAATAATTATGGTTCCAAACATTATATTTGCAATTAAAGAAAAGAATTTGGAAAGTAAATATCATAATAAGTTTATTGAAACTATAGAACAAATAGGAAGATATGGATCCATGTTTTTAATGATTTTTAACATACCATTTTTAGAGTATGGATATTGGTTTTCTAATGCTAAAAATATTTATATGATTTTAGTAGGGGTACTAGCTATAGCTTATTGTTTAACTTGGGCTTTATACTTTAAAAAAGCTACACTTTCTAAGGCTATGGCGCTAGCAATTATTCCAACACTTATATTTTTGTTTAGTGGGATAATATATTTAAATATTTTATTAATTATTACATCTGTACTATTTGGAATTGGTCATTTAACTATAACTTATTATAATAATGTATAAATGCTAATTTAAACTATCAATTAATAAAATATAAATTATAAAAATATTAAGCTATACAGGATAAAATTATCGATCTTGTATAGCTTATTTTATACATAAGAAGATTATTTAATGTTTTCAAATTTGTAAATTGTATTGTTAATTTGCTAAAGATAACTTTACTTACTGGAAAATTATATTAATTTATAGTAGAATTGGTATTGATTTGGGGAAGGAAAGTGATGGTTACATGGAAAGAAAAAGTGGCTATTTAAATGATAGTTTTGAAGAATTTACTTTAGAGGAAAGTTTGAATTTTGAAAGTAGAACTACTTACTTTAAAAAAGGTATAAAAAATGGTATTCCAATTGCTCTTGGATATATAGCTGTATCATTTACCTTTGGAATTGCAGCTAAGAAGGCAGGACTTACTGTATTTCAAGCAGTTTTAATGTCTATTACTAATCTTACATCGGCTGGACAGTTTGCAGGGGTTGGTCTTATTGCAGCTTATGCTAGTTATTTAGAATTAATAATAACTCAACTAGTTATAAATATGAGATATTGTCTTATGTCTTGTACTTTATCTCAAAAGTTAGATAAAGACACACCTTTAATTCATAGATTCTTAATTGCAACAGGTATAACAGATGAGGTTTTTGGAGTTTCAGCTTGTACTGATGGAAAGCTGAGTCCTTATTATGCATATGGTCTTTTTAGTGTTGCTATGCCAGGTTGGGCTCTTGGAACATTACTTGGTGGCATATCAGGAAGTATTTTTCCACCAAGGGTTATAAGTGCTTTAGGAGTTGCTCTTTATGGTATGTTTATAGCAATTATAGTTCCACCAGCAAAGGAAAATAGAAATATAGCAATTGTAATTGTTGTTTCAATGATTTTTAGTTTTGTATTTACGAAACTTCCAGTTTTAAAAGAAATATCATCGGGATTTAGAATTATTATCTTAACTATATTAATTGCAGGAGTAGCAGCTATTCTGTTTCCAATAAAGGGGGATAATGATGAAGAGTAATGTATATATTTATATTTTAGTAATGTCAGTTGTAACTTATTTAATTAGATTATTACCAATTACATTAATACAAAAGGAAATTAAAAATAAAACTATTCTTTCTTTTTTATATTATGTACCTTTTGTTACTTTAGCTGTAATGACTTTTCCAGGGATTCTAACTTCAACTAGTATTATGTGGTCAGGCCTTGCAGCCCTTATTACTGCAATAGTTGTTTCATATAAGGGTGGAAGTTTAATTAAGGTTTCTTTATCAGCTTGCTTAGTAGTTTTTATAATAGAGCTTTTTATTTAAGTAAATTTATAATTATAATATGTATAATCTTAAGTTTTACAATATGGGGCTGTCTCACAAACAGCCCCAAGCAATAGTTAAAAATGAAGATCTATTGATATAATTCCTACAGAATTACTAAAACTAATTACTTTTTAAAACTCCGTAAGGAGTTTTTTCATAAATTTTTCATTCTTCATTATAAATTTTTCATTGTGCGATAGCACCTGTATTATTTAATGGAGCTATTGAAATAATAATGGTAAATAAATTTATTAGAAGGTAGTTTTATGAGTAAATCAGTTAGACGAGGTTATGTACTTACAGATGAAAAAGAATTTACAGGTGAAAGCTTAAATAAGTTATATAAAGCATCAGAAGATTTATTATATCTTTTAAATAGAGGTTATAAACTTAAGGGGGCTTCAACATTTATAGGTAATCATTATCTTTTATCTGAAAGACAAAGATTAGCCTTAGCCAGGGGGATTTCTAAAGATAATGACCTAATAATAAGGAAATCAAAGGAAGTTACTAATCTTAATAATATTAATGTAGTTCATATAGATGGATTTAACACTATAATAACTTTAGAAGTAGCTTTATCTAATTCGATAATTATAAAGTCTTTAGATGGTACTATTAGAGATTTAGCTGGATTAAGGGGAAGTTATTCAATTATAGATAAAACAGAAATTGCATTAAATTTAATAAAAGGATTTCTAGAAGAAAATAAAATTGAAAAAGCTATATTTTACTTAGATAAGCCAGTTTCAAATTCAGGTAGATTAAAAATGAAGACCTTGGATATATTTAAGGGTTCAAAAGTAGAAATTGAGGTTGAAACTATAAATAATGTAGATAGTGTTTTAGAAGCTAAGGGAAATATAGTATCTAGTGATGCTATAATTTTGGATAATTGCATTAGTTGGATTAATTTAAATAGATATATTATTGAAGAGAATATATTAGATGCTAATTGTATAGATTTTAGTAAATTAAATAATAGATATAGGATAGAAGATGGAATTTATTTTTCATAAATATTTATAAGAGGATAATATTATACTGATGCCCCTTGGACTGTGTTCGAGAATAAGGAATATGATATTATTCTCTGTTTATTTATATATACTAGAGAAGTATAAGGAGATATAGTAAAATTAATATGATTTGATAAATGAAAAGGATGTTAATATGAAAAGTATATGGAATAAAAAGTGGGTAGATGACATTGATTATTTAAAAGAAGAACTTATAAAAAATCATGTTAATTTATTTGCTTATATAGAAGAAGATGAGTTTAATAAAAAAATAGAAGAGTTAAAGAAAATAATAGATAAGTTGGACTATGAAGAAATGAAGGTAGAAATATCAAGGATTACTGCTTCTATTAGGGATGCACATACAAGTCTTATATTTCCAGCAAGAAAATTTATTCCCCTTAAGTTTTACAACTTTAATGATGGGGTATATATAATAAATTCTACAAAAGATTATGAAAATCTACTTTTTAAAAAAGTTATAGCAATAGAGGATATAAAGATAAAAGATATTTTAGAGGAGCTTTCTAATATTATTTCTTACGAAAATAAGTACTTTTTTAAGTCTCAAAGCATGAAATACCTCCAAATAGTTGAAGTTCTATATGGACTTTTAATTGTTGATGATATGAATAAAATTAAAATAACATTAGAAGATGGTGAACATGAAATTATACCTATTTCTATAGAGAATATGACTTATACAAATGAAAGACTACCACTTTATGCTAAGAAATCATCTGAAAATCTTTGGTTTAAATATTTAGATAACGAAGAGCTTTATATAAAATATAATAGCTGTAGAGAAAGTGGAAGTGAAAGTATAAAGGATAAAATAGAAAAGATAATACTATTTATAGAGAAAAATAATATAAAAAAAGTAACAGTTGATTTAAGAAATAACTTAGGTGGGGATTCAACTTTATTTGAGCCTTTTATTTATTATATAAAGGAAAATAAAGAGATAAATAATAAGGAAAATTTAAAAGTAATAATAGGAAGAGAAACCTTTTCTTCAGCACTTTTAAATGCTTATAATTTTAAAAATAATACTAATGCAAAGATTGTTGGGGAACCAAGTGGAGGAAAACCAAATTGTTATGGAGAGATATTAAAAATTACACTTCCAAATAGTAAATTAGTAGTAACCTATTCTACAAAATTTTATAAGCTTATTGAAGATGATTCAATTGATTCTCTTTATCCAGATGAAATAGCTTTAGAGACAATAGAAGACTATAAACTAACAAAAAATATTGTTTTTTGTTAAAAAAGGTGCTATATTAAAAACGATATATTCAAAAAACTTTTAATTTAGTCCAGAGAGACTAAGAATGGAGATAATATTATGAAAAAAGAATTAGAAAACGAAGTATTAATGGTTGATGTTAACGAGAAGGTTCCAATGAAAAGAGCCATCCCATTAAGTATTCAACATCTATTTGCAATGTTTGGAGCATCTATTTTAGTTCCTATCTTATTTAACATTGATCCAACTACAGTATTATTCTTTAATGGAATAGGTACATTGCTTTATGCCTTTATCACTAAAAAAGGTATACCAGCTTATTTAGGATCAAGTTTTGCTTTTCTAGCACCAACATTCCTATTACTTGGTGAAGGATATAGTTTTCAAAGTATACAAGGTGGCTTTGTAATTTCAGGTTTTGTTTTTTCAATAGTAGCAATTATTGTAGGTTTTACAGGTACAGGTTGGATTAACAAGTTATTCCCACCAGCAGCTATGGGAGCAATAGTAACTATAATAGGATTAGAACTTGCTTCAAATGCAGCTGATATGGCAGGATTCCCAGTTGGAGGTACAAATTCACCAGAATTAAATCCAACATGGGTAGTAGTATCTATGGTTACACTTGGAACAGTTATATTATGTAATGTATTACTTAGAGGATTTTTAAAGGTAATTCCTATCTTAATAGGAGTTGTCGTAGGTTACATAACAGCTTATGCTATGGGACTTGTAGATTTTAGTGCTATAAATAATGCAGCATTCTTTACAGTTCCACAAATTAAATTAGCTAAATTTGAAATGACGCCGATTTTAACTATACTTCCAGCTACTTTTGTAGTTGTAGCTGAACATATAGGACATTTAAAGGTTACTAGCAGTATAGTAGGTAGAGATTTAACTAAAGACCCAGGGTTACATAGATCTCTTTTAGGAGATGGATTATCAACTATGGTTTCAGGTATGTTTGGATCAGTTCCAACTACTACTTATGGTGAAAATATAGGGGTTATGGCATTAACAAAGGTATATAGTGTTTATGTAATTTGTGGTGCTGGTTTAATTTCTATAGTACTTGGATTCTCAGGTAAGCTTTCAGCATTAATAAGCACAATACCAACTCCAGTAGTAGGAGGGGTTAGCTTATTACTATTTGGTACTATAGCAACATCAGGACTTAGAACTTTTATAGAAGAAAAGGTTGATTATTCTAAGTCAAGAAACTTAATTCTTACATCAGTAATATTTATGGTTGGTTTAAGTGGAATAAAACTAAGTATAGGTGTTGTAGAATTAAAAGGTATGGGACTAGCGGCTGTTGTTGGAATAGCTTTAAATTTAGCATTCCTTATATTTGATAAGCTAGGAATAATGAACGAAGAAGCTTAATAATTTACATTTTTTATTATTAGCTATAAATAAACTATAAGCTATATAGGATTTTATTAATCTTATATAGCTTATTTTTTTATATTCTACAACTTTTTCTTGAAGACTTATAAATTCAGTATTAAAATTAAGGTTGTTATATAAGTTACAATATTTATTATAGATTATTAAACTGTTTTGAATTAATAGTGTTAAATTAAGATAACTATTACAGAAACTTATAATAAAATAAATTTAGTTGATGTGAGGATAAAATGAAGATAAAAAAACCAGATTATTTTGATGAATTTAAATGTATAGCAGATAAATGTGAGGATACTTGCTGTGCTGGATGGGGAATAGTAGTTGATGATATTTCTTATGATAAATATCAAAAAGTAGAAGGTGACTTTGGAGATTATCTTAGAGATAATATAATTGAGGATGAAGGAGATAATGTTTTTACTTTAAAGGGAGATAGATGTTCTTTCTTAAATGATGATAATTTATGTGATATATATAAGAACATTGGTGAGGGTGGCCTATGCTATACTTGTAGACAATATCCACGTTATCTTGAGGAGTTTGGATCTTTAAGGGAAATAGGCCTTTCATTATCTTGTCCAGAAGCTTGCAGAATAATTCTTAGATCTTTTAAGAAAGGTAGCTTTATTATAGAGGAAAAAGATGAAGAGGTAACGGATTATAATGATATTAATCCTAATATATATATTAATCTTATGCAATGTAGAAAAGTTGTCTTTGATATAATTCAGGATAGAAGTATAGATATAAATGTTAGATGTGCTATAATATTAAAATTTATTGATGAAGTACAAGATAAAATTCATGGATTTGAGATTAATTCAATTAAGGACGTCAAGGATAAGTATATTGATAAAGAGTTAGTAAATAGTCTAATTAGTGATTTGAAAGACTTCAATGGAAGAAATGATGAAAAATACAATAATGTAAAAGAATTTTTTGATATATTTATTAACTTAGAGCATATTAAGCCTAATGATATTTTAGGTCTTGAAAATGCAAAAAGATATTTTTGGCAAAGTGAAAATGATAAAGATCTTTATATAGAAATTAATAATAAATTTAATGAGTATTATAAAGAAAAGGCGTATGAATTTGAGCAAATATTAGTTTACTATATCTATAGATACTTTATGAAATCTGTTTTTGATTATGATGTGTTATCTAAGGTAAAGTTTGCTATAGTAAGTTATTTAATAATAAAAGAATTAGCTGTAGTTAGATATTTAGAAAATAAGGAATTTACCTTTGAAGATATGGTAGATATAGCACATACATATTCTAAGGACATTGAACATTTAGAGGAAAATGTAGATACCTTAGAAGAACTCTTTGAAACTAATGAAATATTTAGTCTTTCAAATATAATAATTACTTTATTAAATTAGGTTAATTCTATAATGTAAAAAGTGCTTAA
>OGSQ01000369.1_pt1 | contig 19829 bp, 19 predicted proteins | sample 1573921 | NCBI WGS metagenome assembly OGSQ01 (sample SAMN03295832, study PRJEB24534) | human gut metagenome | isolation source: fecal sample 7 from infant 4 | host: Homo sapiens | place: USA: Pittsburgh, PA | collected 2014-07 | reverse complement strand
ATATAAGTTATATTTATACAAAAGGAGAAATAACATGGATAAATCAAATTATATATCTATGGATACTAATATTTTATTAAGCATTGTAAATATGAAACTTAGAGATTTTTATTCTAATTTAGATTCTTTATGTGAAGATATGGAAGTAAATAAAGAGGATTTAAAAGAAAAATTTAATAAAATAGGATACAACTACGACGAAACTATTAATCAGTTTAGATAAATATGTTAGGAGGAGTAAAAATGAAACTTAAAAAGATGGGAAAATTAGCAGTTGCAGTAGCGGCAGGGGCAGCGTTAGTGGCAACTTTAATAAAAGATAATAAAGAAAAAGAAAGAAAGAACGAAGATATAATTGAAGAAAAACAAAATTAGATATAAGAGGATTTTGGTATGATTAGGGAAAATGATTATAACAAGAAAGTTGATTCCCTTAGGATTAAAGATAAAAAATTTTTGGATGAAAATAAGGAGGAATTCTTATTGAAATTTAAGGATTCCTTTATAAGTTCTATAAAAGGTCTTTTTATTTATGCGAATAAAGAGGAAGATATAGTAATATTTTACGGGAACAATAAGGAAATTATTGGCTATGAAGATAAGTTTATTATATTTAATTTTAATGAAGTAAAAGAATTTATACATAATGATTATATTGATATTTTACTTTATGAATTAAATAATTGTACAGAAGATATAGAAATAAAAGTTATAAACATTTTAGGACAAGAACTTTGGGTTAGAATAAGTGGATTTACTAAGAAAGATATATATGGGAATTTTTTGACATTTGAAGGATATGTACATAACATCAGTAATGAAAAAGATTCAAAGCTAAAGCTAGAATATATTAATGCATATGATGAGCTTACTGGATTAAATAATAGAAAGAGCTTTAAAGCTATAATGGAAAATCAATTAAAGGACAATACTTTGAAAGAAAGTAGAGGTGCCTTAGTAATAGTTGATATAGATAACTTTAAATTTATAAATGATTCTTATGGTCACAATTGTGGAGATAAATTTCTTAAAAAATTTTCAGAGGACTTAAAGAAACGGTTGAATTTAAGTGAATTATTGTGCAGATTTGGTGGGGACGAATTTCTGATTTTTATTCCCTATATATCTGATTTCCATGATGTTAAAAAAGTTGTAATGAAGATTACTGATATTTTAAAAGTACCATATAATATAAATAATAATGAAATTTTTGCATCTGCAAGTATAGGAGTTGCTGTTTACCCCGATGATGGTGAAGAGTTTGAATTACTACTTAAAAATGCTGATGCTGCCATGTATTTAGCTAAGAGTAACGGAAAAAATAAATGGGAAATGTTTAATAGTAATATCTCAAGGGAGATAAATAGGATTTATTCTATTCAAAGAGGCTTAAGGACAGCATTGGATAATGCTGAAATGTTTGTTGTGTTTCAACCAAAGGTTAGATTATCAGATAATGAAATTGATGGTTTTGAGGCATTACTTAGATGGAATAGTTCAGAAATTGGTTTAGTAAGCCCATCTGAGTTTATTCCAATTGCAGAAAGCACAAGATTAATTATACCAATAGGTAAATTTGTTTTAAGAGAAGTATTTATTAAAATAAAGTATTTATTATCCCAAGGCTATGATGATTTTAAAATTGCAGTTAATTTATCAGAAATTCAACTAAGAGAGGGAGACTTATTAGAGTATTTCAAATTATTAATTGAAGAATTTAAATTTTCTCCTAAATATATTGAATTTGAAATTACAGAAAGTATGATAATGAAATCTGTAGATAGAAATATAAATTATTTAATGCAGATAAAAAATTTAGGTTCATCTATTGCTTTAGATGATTTTGGCACTGGATATTCTTCCTTGAATCATTTGACAAAACTTCCTATTGATGTTTTGAAAATAGATAGGAGCTTTGTAATTGATATGATTGAAAATGATAAGAGTAGGTACATAGTAGAAAAAATTATTCAATTATCACATAAGTTAGGAATTACTGTGGTTGCAGAAGGTGTTGAAGAAAAAGAACAAGTAGAGTATTTGAAAAAGATGGAATGTGATACTGTTCAAGGCTATTACTATAGTAAACCGCAAAATTTTGAAAATGTAATAATTATGTTAAATAAATAGATTATTAATAATAGAAAAATAAAAAGAAACTTCATAATTTAAAAGTAAAGTTTATAGTTACTAATATAAAAATATGTAATATAAATTTTATTTTCAAATTTTATGAAGTTTTTTATAGTTCTTAAGGGGGACACATGAAGAAATCAGTTGATTTAGTATCAGGAAATATAATTAACACTTTAATTAAGTTATCATTACCAATTTTAGGTACTTCTTTTATACAAATGGCTTATAATATGATAGATATGATGTGGGTTGGACGAATTGGAAGTAATGCAGTTGCAGCTGTTGGAACAGCTGGATTTTTTACTTGGTTTGGAAGTTCTTTGGTATTAATATCTAAAATAGGAGCACAAATAGGAGTATCTCAAGCTATCGGTAAAAAAGATTTTAAGGAAAGAAATAGAGCTATTTATAATAGTTTACTAATCAATATATTAGTGGCTTTAATTTATACAGTATTTTTAATAGCATTTAGAAAGGAATTAATAGGATTTTTTAAATTAGGAGATACTGAAATTAATAATATGGCTATTAGTTATTTAGTAGTGGTTTCTATTGGAATGATATTTAGTTTTTTAAATCCTTTATTTACTGGTATTTTTAATGCAGCAGGAAGTAGTAAAATTCCTTTTCTTATTAATACAATAGGATTAATAGTCAATATTGTATTTGATCCAATACTTATTTTCGGACTATTTGGATTTCCAGCCCTTGGTGTTGTAGGAGCAGCTTTAGCTACTGTTGGAGCACAAGTTATAGTAACCTTTATCTTTATTATTTCTTTTATTAAGAATGGTTATAGTTTAGGATTAAAAAATATAAAATATATAGATAAAGAAACTATTTTTAAAATATGCAAATTAGGAGTACCAACAGCACTTCAAAATTGTTGCTTTGCATTTTTTGCTATGATAATAGGTAGATTAATTGCCTCTTGGGGACCAGTAGCTATAGCTGTACAAAAAGTAGGTTCTCAAATAGAAGCAATATCATGGATGACAGCAGAAGGCTTTGGAGCTGCGTTAACTGCCTTTGTTGGGCAAAACTATGGGGCTGATAAATGGGATAGAATATTAAAAGGATATAAAGTTACAATGATACTTTCAAGCTGTATAGGAATATTTGCTACAATACTTTTAATTTTTGCAGGAGAAAGTATATTTTCAATATTTATTCCAGAAGCAGAAGCTATAAAGGCAGGAGGAATTTATCTTAAAATTTTAGGATTATCACAGCTTTTTATGTGCATTGAAATTACCACAGCAGGAGCCTTTAATGGTTTAGGAAATACAGTGACTCCTTCACTGGTAAGTATAATATTCACTGGACTAAGAATACCTATTGCTATATTTTTAAGTGGTTTTGCTTTCTTTGGATTAAATGGCGTTTGGTGGAGTATTAGTGGAACTAGTATAATTAAAGGAATACTTTTATTAAGTTTATTTATTTTTATGATTATAATACCTAATAGAAAAAAAGTTTTAGAAACTATTGACAAATAAATTACATAGGAATATTATATTAATAAATAAAAGAAAGACAAATCCATTGATAAGGGATAGTAACTATATTGTAAGGTTTTAGAGAGCTGAAGATGGTGGAATTTCAGTACTGCAGCAAATAGTGAATGGGCCTTTGAGGAGTGATACGAAATTTATTAAAGTAGTTGATCCGTAATTCCCACGATATAGGGAATAGGGTATGATAGTACCTGATAAGAGAGGCTTATTTAAGCAATTTAGGTGGCAACGCGGATAATACCGTCCTATACATTTTTGTATAGGGCGTTTTTTTTATAAATAAATATAGAGGAGCTGGTAATTATGGTATGAAAGACAGGGGATAATAAAGTTTAAAAAATAATAAAAAGGAGAATTATTATGGAAAAAAATATGAATGTTAAAAAAATGATATTAAATGCAATATTAATAGCTATAGGAGCTTTATTACATCAAATTACACCAGCTTTAGGATTACCAATGCAACCAGATTTTGCAATTGCTATGTTATTTATTATTATATTAATGAATAAAGATTATAAGAGTACTTTAATATCAAGTATTATAATGGGAGTTATAACTGCATTAACAACAAAATTTCCGGGGGGACAATTACCTAATATTATAGATAAATTAATAACTGGACATGTTATATATTTTATGTTTAAGGCTATGGGAGGTAAGGTAAGTAATAATATAAAGATATTATTTGCATTAAGCATTGGAACAGTAGTTAGTGGATTAACATTTTTGTCCTCAGCTAGCATAATTGTTGGACTTCCAGGGGATTTTCTTACTTTAGTTACTATAGTTGTATTACCGGCTACACTAATGAATATCTTTTTAGGTACAATATTATATAAATCTATAGGAATAGCTTTAAAGGCTACAGGAACATTAGTTAGTAAATAAAAATTGCCCATTAATATATTTTTATAGGATGCTGTCCAAGAATTTAAAATTAAATTAAAGGACAGCATCTTTTTTAGTGCTTTGTAACCTTATATATTTCAGGTGTAGTTTCATCAATAGTTTTAAAGATATAACCATTATCTTTATAGTATTTAATTATAGAAGGAAGAGCTTTAGCAGAAGTTTTATTAATAAAACCACAATGCATTAAAACAACTACATTGTCTTCATTTTTACAAGCCTTTTTTGCAATACTTTCTGGTGAAGATTTATAATTTGCTCCATCTCCGCTATCTGCATTCCAGTCATATATTTTAAAATTATTTTCATGTAAAGTATCCACTAATCTTTGTGTTAGCCTATAACTTTTGTTATTACAGCCAAAAGGAAATCTTAAAATATAATATTTTTCTCCAGTTACATTATAGATAGCTTCTTGAGATTTTACCATTTCATTTAAAAAGTTTTGATTACTACAATAAAGCTTATCTCTATCATGAGTAAAGCTGTGCAAGCCTATACTATGGCCTTCATCCTTCATTCTTAATAAAATTGATTCTTGGCCTTTAATTTCTGAGCCTATTACAAAAAATGTAGCTTTAACTCCTTCTTTCTTTAAAGTATCTAAAATATCCTTTGTAACTTTTCCACCTGGACCATCATCAAAGGTAAGATAAACAACCTTTTCTTGAGTTACATCTGATGAATTATCTTCAATTACATCTGTAGCATAAGCTTGCGTTGATGATAAAAATAGTATAAAAATCATAGAAAAAATAAATATAGATATTTTATTAGATTTAATGTTAATCACCTCCAAATTTCATTTAATACTATTAGTATTGCTAAATATAAAAAAAATAAAGTATATATTATTTGGAAAATTAGAAATTTCTATATTTATAGACAAAATAGTTTGCTTTGTATTTTTAGACATATTTTAATAAAAATATGTTAATATGTGGAAGAATATGATAAAATAATTATGTTATATGACATTTTAGAAGGTATTGGTGATTATTGTGTATAAAAAGCATCTAAGAAAAAACTTATTATTTATTATTATTTTGGTAGGAATATTATTATTTTCATATAGATTAAATATTATTACTATAGTGTCAGTTTTGATGGCATTTATAATTTTTATATTAGCTATAACTTTAATATATCAAAATAAAAAGTATAAAAAGTTATATAATTTATCTGAGACTAACAAAAGACGATATAGAATAGCAATAGATGCTTTAGAAGGAGTAATTTGGGAATGGAATAGTGAAAATAATAAACTGTTTATATCTAAAAAAATTAAGACTATACTTAAAGTAGATAGATATATAAGTAATCTTGAAGAATGGTTATCCTTTGTAGTAGAAGAAGAAAGGGAAGACATAAGAATTTTTATTGAAAATACAATAGAAAAAAGGATATTAGATGATTTTATTTTAGAACATAAGATAATAGATAATAAAGGTAACAGATTAATTATTAATGTTCAAGGAAAAGGGAATTTGAAAAATGATATTTTTTATTTATCAGGTGTTATGACTGATATTACTGAAAAAAGAAAATTAGAGAATATTAATAAAGTAAATGAATATAAAAATAAACTTGCTTTAGAGGGGTCTAAAGATATTGTATTTTGGTGGAATATAAATGAAAATATTATTTCTGTAGGAAGAGATATAAAAAAATATATAAGTCTATCTGGTGATGGAGACTTACTTATTCCAACATCAGTTTGGGAAAACTATATAGTAGAGGAAGATAGAGAAGAGTATAGAAATGAAATAAATAAAATTATTAATTCAGGTAAAAATCAATTTTATACTATGGAATATAGAATTTTAGGAAAAGATAATAAAAAGTATTGGATTGAAATTAAAGGAAAGAAGACTGTTCAAAGAAACGGAAGTATACTTATTCATGGTGCAATTTCAGAAATAACTAATAGGAAGGAAAAAGAGTTAGAAATAAATTATTTAAGCTATTATGATGAAGTAACGGGAATTCCTAATAGAAGATATTTTATGAATGAAGCTAATAGGCTAATAAGAGAAAAACATAATGAAAATATAGCTTTTATATTTGTAGATTTAGATAACTTTAAATATGTAAATGATACATATGGTCATGATTATGGGGATTCATTGTTATGTGAGTTCTCTAAAATAATTTTAGAAATGAATATAGAGAATTCTTTTTTAGCTAGATATGGTGGAGATGAATTTGTACTTGTAAAAAGTAATATTAATGGCAAAAATGAAATAAAAGTCATATTAGATGATATAATAAAGAAACTTAGTAAGCCACTTATTATAAAAGAGAGAGAAATTTATTCCACTCTAAGTATAGGTGTTAGTATTTATCCTTTTGATGGTAAGGATATTGGAATTTTATTAAAAAGATCTGACATGGCAATGTACTTAGCTAAAATTAATGGAAAAAATAGATATGAGTTTTTTGATTTGAAATTATTAGAGGTTTTAGATAGAGAGTTTGAAATAGAAAAGGGATTAAGAATGGCTATTGATAATGAAGAAATAAAATTTCTTTATCAACCTAAGGTTAAAATTCATACTGGAGAAGTAATAGGATTTGAATTATTAATAAGATGGCATAGTAAAAATCTGGGGTTAGTTTCACCAAAAGAATTTATACCTATAGCTGAAAATTCAGGGCTTATAATTCCTATTGGAAAATACATTATAGATGAAAGTTTCAAAAAATGTAAAGAACTTTCCTTACTAACTGATAAAAAATTTAAAATGGCTATAAATTTATCAGAAGTTCAAATTAGGGATGATGATATCGTTGATTATATATCAAATTCATTACAAAAATATGATTTAGATGCTAACTATGTAGAATTAGAAATTACTGAAAGTATTATAATGAAGTCAGCAGAAAAAAATATAAAAACTTTAGAGAAGTTAAAGAGTTTAGGTGTTACATTAGCTTTAGATGACTTTGGTACAGGATATTCTTCATTAAGTTATTTAAGAACTTTGCCAATAGATGTTTTAAAAATTGATAAGAGTTTCATAGATGGAATATTAATAGAAGAGAAAAGTGAGTATATTATAAATAGTATAATAGAACTTTCACATTATTTAAATCTTTTAGTTGTAGCTGAAGGAGTAGAAACTAAAGAGCAATTAAGCTTTTTAGAGAAAAGTAACTGTGATGTTATACAAGGATATTATTTTAGTAAGCCTATAGAATTTCATCATATTAGTAAAATGATTATAGGTGATATAAATAACTAATATAATAATTTTCTAATAACTTTAAATAAATTTAATCACAAAGTAGATATAAGAATCGTATTATGTAACTATATTGCACTTTGGAGGTTAAAATGAAAATTGTTATTGATGACCAATATCATAGTGATGAAGATAAAAGATATACAACGGATGAAAATGGTAATATTGATTTACTTATCAATATTGGAGCTGAAATAGGAGATTCTATAGTTTTAGGTGAAGATAATAACATAAATTTTAATGAAGGCAAAAATGTAATAGAAAGTGATTTTGCTGAATTTAAAGAAAATGCTAATAACGTAGAAGAACATGAAGATGAAGATATTATAGAAACAGGAGTAATAATTGAAGAGGAAAAGGAATCTACATTAAGGAATACAATTAATAGTAAATATCCATGGGAAGATGAAGAGTTCTCAAAAAATTATAATAATATTTATGCAGAAATAGAAAATAATTTAGAAAAAAAATATGCAGGTGAAAATGAGAGAATAACTACAGAAAAATTTGAGGACCAATCTATATATGCTAGATATGAAGAAAAGAAGGTTATTGAAGAAAAGGGGACTATAACAGTAGTATCTAAGCTTGGTAGTAAAGAAGGAGTAGAAATTAAAGGGGCAAGAATAAATCTATACCTATTAAATGGAGTATCTCCTAAACTTTATGACTCTAAATTTTCTGATGAAGTTGGAAAAGTAGAGTTTAACAACTTATCAAATGGATGTTATAGAGTAATAGCAATTGTAGATAGAAGATTTTTTGAAAAACCACTATATTATAATTGGAACGAAGTTACAATAGATGCTAATAATAAGAAAACTAATATTTTAGTAGTTAATAGAATAAAACCAGGTTATTATAAGAAATAATCATATTTATAAATTAAGAAGTATAGAAGTGGTAATTTGAAAGAATTACTATAAAAATATTTAGGTTAGAAACTCCGCAAGGAGTTTCTTCCTTAATTATGTATTATTCATTGTGAATTATTCGTATTAAGTGTTTTTATAGATATAAATAATAATTATCTATAAGCTTTATTTTTATCTTTAATTAACTTAAAATAGTATTTGTAATCATAACTATATAAGATAGCGGAAGGGAAGATACATATGAAGCTTAGAATAAAATATTTTGAAGGTGCAAGTAAATTAAAAAAGATATCTAAAGGGAATTGGATTGATGTATATGCAAATGCAGATATATTTGTTAAGGAAGGGGAAAGAGCAATGATACCACTAGGATTTGCTTTAGAGCTACCAAGTGGATGGGAAGGACATTTAGCTCCAAGAAGCTCAACCTTTAAGACTTGGGGAATAATTCAAACTAATTCATTAGGAGTGGTGGATGATACATATATAGGTGATAATGACCAATGGCATATGCCTGTGTTTTGTTTAAAGGGAATGGATTCAAAAGAAAAGGGTACATGGATAAGAAAAGGGGACAAAATAGGACAATTTAGAATAATGGAAGTTATGCCTGAAATAGAATTTGAAGAAGTAGAATCTTTTGGAAATGCTGATAGAGGCGGATTTGGAACTACTGGTAAAAGATAAAAAATGGGGAAGCTTAAGCTAAGCTTTCCCATTCTTCATATAATAATGAAATTTTTTCTTCTAAAGTTTTAATTTCTTTGCTAACACGTTCACTTTCCATTGGATTTGAATAAACTTCTTCAAGGCAAAGTTGTTCTTGAAGAGATAGTAAATTATCTTCACTTTTAGCTATGTCCTCTTCAATATTTTTTAGTTTAAGCTTTAAAGCTTTTTCTTCTTTTTCTAGTTCTTTCTTTTTCTTTTTTTCTTCCTTAAGTTGAGTTTTAGTTTTACCATTTGCTAATTCTTCAAGAATTTCAAATCTATTTGGATTAATCTTTTTTTCTTGATAGTAGCTGTAGTTACCTAAAAATTCTTTTACTCCATCTTCATTTAACTCAAGGATTCTATTAATTACTTTATTTAAGAAATATCTATCATGAGATATAACTAGTAAAGTACCATCATAAGTTAATAAAGCATCTTCTAAGGCCTCTCTAGACATTATATCTAAATGGTTAGTAGGTTCATCAAGTAGTAATAAATTAGATCTTGAAAGCATTAGCTTTAATAAATTTATTCTACACTTTTCTCCACCACTTAAGGTATTTATTATTTTAAAAACATCATCTCCAGTAAATAGAAAGGATGCAAGAACTCCTCTTAATTTAGAGGTAGTTAAGTTAGGAAACTCATCCCACACTTCATCTATTATACTTTTATCTAAATTTAAGTCTGATTGTTCTTGATCATAATATCCTAAATTAACATTTGTACCTAAAACAGTTTTACCACTATCAGGTTCAACTAAACCTAATATTATCTTTAGTAATGTAGTTTTACCACGTCCATTTTCACCTATTAATGCAACCTTTTCTCCTCTTTTAAGATCTAAGTTAAGATTTGAAAATAATTTGTTTTCACCATAGCTTTTTGATAAATTTTCGATATGAAGAACATCATATCCACTTTTTACAGAAGTTTCAAATTTGATTTTAGAAGCTTCTTTTTCTCTATCAGGTGCATCTATCTTTTCCATTTTTTCTAAAGCTTTTTCTCTACTTTCAGCTGCACGAATACTTTTCTCTCTATTGAAGCTTCTAAATTTTTCAATTATGGCTTCCTGTCTTTTAATTTCAGCCTGTTGCAAATTATATGCTTTTAATTGATTTTCATAGTTTTTTTGTCTTAGTTCAAAGAATTTGGTATAAGAAACATTGTAACAATTAACATGACCATTAATTACCTCAAAAGTATTATTAGTTACAGTATCTAAGAAAAATCTATCATGGGAGATTACTAAAACAGTTCCTTTATAGTTTTTTAAATATTCTTCAAGCCATTCAATTGCTTCTAAATCTAAATGGTTAGTAGGCTCATCTAGTAGAAGAATATCAGGATTTCTTAATAATAACTTACAAAGTGAAACTCTAGTTTTTTGACCACCACTTAATGTAGAAATGATTTTATTAAAGTCTTCTTCTAAGAATCCAAGCCCTTTTAATACTCTTGATATTTCACCTTTATAGGTATATCCACCTTTATTAGAGTAAAGATCTTGAAGAGTAGTATAATCCTTAATTATTTTTTGATGATAACTATCATTATTTTCATCATAGGGCTCTGCCATTTTTATTTCTAAAGTATGAAGTCTATTCTCAATATCTAAAAGCTCTTTAAATACTAAGTTAAGTTCAGAATAAATTGTGTTTTCTAAATTTAAGTCTACATGTTGAGATAAATAACCTATAGTTTTATTTTTATCTATAAATATTTCTCCATCATCTTGAGAGATTTCTTTAGATATTATTTTAAACAAAGTAGATTTTCCTTCACCATTTCCACCGATAATACCAACCTTATCTCCTTCATTTATAGAAAAAGTTACATTTTTCAATACTTCTTGTATTCCATAGCTTTTCGATATATCTTTACAACTTAAAACTACCATTTGTCCTCCTATATTAAAATAAGGTATATAAACTTATTTACATAATTTCAAAAATAATAATTTCATTATACTCTATGGCTTTTATCTAGGCAAATATTCAATAATGAAAATTAAAAAATGAAAAAATGAAAGAATGAAAAAATTAGGGAAGAAAAAAACTCCCTAAGGAGTTTATTTTTCTATAGTTTTGAATTTTGGTAAATGATTTTCCATTACTAGAGATGGAGCTCCAGAAATTAGTGGTAAGAAATATTCTAAAGCTTCTTCCTTAATATGATTGCCTCTTTCGTTTATTAATTCTTTAGAAAAGTATTTAACATTATTAGCAACTTTATCAGCTTCTACTACTGTGTGAGAAGTCTTATAAGGAGAAGAGGAATCTCTTTGAATAGCAACCATATATCCACTATATCCTTTTAAGGCAAATTTTAAAGCTGAATATCCTACATCAAAGGCTTCTTGCAAATCTGTATCTGAAGCACAATGAATTGCACATCTTTGTAGTACCCCAAGTTCTAAAGACTTAACTCTATTTGTTATTCCAGAAGATATAATTAAGTTTTTAAGGTAAGCTCCAACACCACCTAATTGAGCATGACCAAATTTATCGTGAGCATGACTTTCAATTTCTGTGATAAATTTACCTTCAGAATTTCTAATTCCTTCAGAAACTACTATAAAAACTTTATTATTTTCTTCGAATTTGTTTCTTACATCAAAAAGAAATTCTTCTATATTAAAAGCAACTTCTGGTAAATATATAAAATCTGCAATTGCTTTACCATTAAGTCTAGCAGTACAAGCAGAAGCAGCTAACCATCCAGTGTCTCTTCCCATTGTTTCAAGGATGAATATACCGTTATTTATGTAAACAGATGAATCTAAATATGTTTCAAGAGCTGTAGTTGCAATAAATTTTGCTGCACTTCCAAAGCCAGGGGTATGATCCGTATACATTAAATCATTGTCAATGGTTTTAGGAATTCCTATAAATTTAATGTCTATATTATTTTCCTTTGCATATTTTCCAAGCTTTGCAATGGTATCCATAGAATCATTTCCACCAACATAGAAAAATGCTTTAATTTCATGTGATTTTAAGATATCTAAAAGTTTATCATATTCCTCAGTAGATTCTTCTATTTTTTTCATCTTATATCTACAAGAACCAAGTCCAGAGGAAGGGGTGTATCTAAAAGTATTAATTTCACTGTCAGAAAAAGAAGATAAGTCTATAATGTTTCCATTTAAAATTCCTTCTATACCATTTAAACCTGCATATACTTTATTAAAGGCTTTAATATCTTTATTTGCTTGTAATAAACCTACAACACTAGAATTAATTACAGATGTTGGACCACCAGATTGTGCTATTATACAATTTGCCATTAAGTTACTCTCCTTTATTAAAAAACTTAATAATATATACTAATTAAAATATAACATACTCTATTTAATAATATACAACATTTTAGTTTGTAATAAAAGTACTTATTTAAAAAAATATACATAAATACTATACTTTATAATTTGGTATAGAATATAATATTTGGAGGTATTATAATAAAATGGAATTAAAAGATGTAATATTAATAGGTATAGCTATGTCCATGGATGCTTTAGGACTGACTATTAGTCTTGGGATAAACCCATATTTGGTAAAAAGAAATAAAATAAGATTTATATTATCCTTTGCTTTTTTTCAATTTGTTTTTTTGTTTTCAGGTGGAATAACTGGTAGATTCTTTGATACATATATAGTTTCCATACCTAATATGATAGGTGGAATTATAATTTCATTCATAGGTCTTATAATGATAATTTCAGCATTTAAAAATAGCGATAAAGATGATTCATTATTAATAAAAAAATCCATGTACATTATTTTAGGTATGTCTGTTAGCGTAGATGCTTTAGTAATAGGATTTACAGCTTTTCATGAAGTAAATCCAATTTTAACATTTTTTGATGCTATGTTAGTTGGCTTAATTACATTGTTTTTGTGCACTACAGGATTTTTCCTATGTAGATATGCTAGAAGAATTGATTTTATATGTAAATATGCAGATATATTAGGGGGATTAATTCTATTAGGTCTTGGTATTGAAATGATATTATTTTAAATATTAATTTTCAAGAATCTTTAATAATATTATGTATTTATAATTCTGAATGAAATGAGGAATTATTACATTAAGTATATAAAGATCTAAATATTTTATGATGGTGACTTGGAACTTAGTGAAGTCACAAGGAATATAATATTTAGCTTCTTTCTTGTTTAATAAGTTGAATAATAGTGCTATAATTATATAAAGATTATAGCGTTAGGAGAAGAAAATGATCTGGGAAAATTATTTAAAGGAAAAAGGAATTAGAATTACTGCTGGAAGAATTGCAATTTTAAATATAATCAGTACTTCAGATAAGGGGCTTTCTGCAGAAAACATATATACTGAATGTAAAAAACAAAAAAATAACTTAAATTTAAGCACTATATATAGAACACTAGAAACCTTAGAAGAAAAAGATGTAATAAAGAAAATTAATATAGATGGGCCTGCAATATATGTACTAAAAAAGGAAAATCATAAGCATATTTTACAATGTGATGTTTGTCATAAGTGTGTTGAAATTCCTTGCCCTATGGAAGAAATAGAAGAAGCTATAAAAGCAAAGGTAGGATTTAGTTTGACAAAGCATAAATTGGAGTTAAATGGTATATGTGATGATTGTAAGAAATTCAAATAGAATTCAAAAAACAAGGTGTATTTTCTACAAAGATAGAATATACACCTTGTTTTTATTTTAAACTAATAAATTTTTCTAAAATTATTACTAATATTAAAGTAAATACTGAAGTTAAAGCTATTGTTCCACCTGGAGCACTATTTATATAATAAGATAAGCCTAAACCTACCATAATATCAAATATTCCAAAGCCTATAGCAGATAAAAGAGTAGCTTTAAATCCTTTTTTCAATTGCATAGCTGTAGCAACTGGTACTATCATTATAGATGATATTACTAAGATCCCCATAACTCTAATGGACATTGAAATAGTTGCACCAACTAATATTGTGAAAATATAATTTATAAGCTTAACCTTTATTCCAGAGGTTTTAGCTCCTTCTTCATCAAAAGTTATATATATAAGCTTGTTATATAAAAATACTAAAGTTAATAAGCAAATTATACCTACTATTAGTATTAAAAGTATATCTTCAGAAGAAACTGTTAGAATACTACCAAATAAAAATGAATTAACTTTAGCAGATGCTTTTCCACTACTAATTAATACAATGGCTATACCTAAACTAAAGGTTAATACTAAAGACATAACTAATTCAGCATATTTTTTATAGTATTCTCTTAATAATTCTATAATTATTGCACATAAAGTTGTAAATAAGAAGGCTGTTATTAAAGGATTAACCCCTATAACTAATCCAATGGCAACGCCTGCAAATGAAGAGTGAGATAGGGTATCGCCTATCATTGAATATCGCCTAAGTACTAAAAAAAGTCCTATGAAAGGACAAAGAATAGATATCATTAAGCCTGCCATAAAAGCATTTTGCATAAATGGTAATTGAAACATATAATCTAACCTTTCTTAATAATTAATCATTATAATTATTGCTTTTATATTCTCTAAATTCATCAACAGTAAATAAGTTTATACTAGCATTTTCAATTTTAAGAATATGAGTTGAATTATTTATTGCTATATCTAAATTATGTTCTATTGATATTATTGTTTTTTTATCTTCTTTGTTTAATTTTTTTAAAATACTGTATATTTCTTTTTGATTACTTTCATCAACACCTGTTGAAGGTTCATCTAATATTATTATATCAGGATTTCCCATTAAAGCACGAGCAATTAAAACTCTTTGTTGTTGGCCGCCAGATAGCATTCCTAAAAGTCTATTTTTAAAGTCTAACATATTAACATCTTTAAGGATTGAATCTATATCAATTGAATTATTTTTTAATGTTTTTTTATGGCAGGATAAAACCTCTTTAACTGTAATTGGAAATTGAGAGTTAAATGAATCTAATCTTTGAGGAACATATCCTATAGAATCAGAATCAATTTCTATATTTCCAGAGGTGGGTTTTAACAAACCTAAAATTAATTTTATTAAGGTAGTTTTACAACTCCCATTTTCACCTACTATAGATAAATACACCCCTTTAGGTAGGGTTAAACTAATATTATTAAGTATGTATGGTGGTTTATTTGTATATGAAAAACATAAGTTTTTAATATCGATCATTTAATCATCTCCTAAGTATTCTAGATTAATTATATATGATAATGCAAATGATTTGCAATAAATACTTTTTATATGATAATAATATATTAAGTATTATTATCAAAATAATATATTTTGACACATAGAATAAATACATATATTGCTATATAATATGAATAAATCATATAATATATATAAATACAAAAGTGAAGATTTGGAGGACATATAAATGGATTTTTCGAGCTTAGTTTTAATGGAAAAAGATAAAGAGACAGGATTTGTGACAAAAGAATTAGGCAGCTTTCAAGTTTCTGAAGGAGCTTTATTTGTAAAAAAATTATTTGTTATAAATGGGGAAGTTAATTTATTATTTGATACAAATAAAGATGTAGAAGAATGGGAATACTCAGCTATATACGATTTATTTAATTATGAAGCCTTTGTTAAGGATGAATTTGAAATAGAAGACGTATTAGATGAATACAATCCAACCTTTTTAATTAAATTTAATTATGTAGATGATTATGAGTTCATGAAGGAAAGAATAACTAAATGTGTAAACTTAATAGAATCATCTATGGAGGATGTATTTAAGGCTATTGAAGGAAAAGAAGAAGAATATATTTAGAAAGGAGAGCCTATTTTAGGCGTAGATTATGAGTGATTTAAAGGTATTGAAAAAAAGAGAAGAAATAGAAGATAAGTATAAATGGAAATTAGATAAGATATTTAATAGCGACAGTGAGTGGGAGGAAGCTTTTAAAAAGTTAAAAGAAGAAGCTCCATCCCTTAAGGATTTTGAAGGGAAATTAAATAATAAAGAAAACATAAAAGCTTTCTTAGATAAATATGTAGATTTAGGAATTAAGGCTGAAACTATATATATTTATGCACATTTAAAATGTGATGAGGATACTTCGAATTCTAAATATCAAGCTATGATGAATAAAGTAGATTCATATATGGCTGAATTTGCATCATTTACAGCATATTTTGTTCCAGAAGTTCTTAGTCAAGATGAAAGTATCATAAGAGATATAATAAATAATAATGAAGAACTTAAAGAATATAAATTTATGTTTGAAGATATTTTAAAGGAAAAACCACATATATTAAGTAAATCAGAAGAAGAACTTTTAGCTTCAGTTTCTGATTGTTTAGATGCCCCATCATCTATTCATAATATGTTGACTAATGCAGACATGAAATTTGGTGATATTATAGATGAAGATGGAGAAAAGGTTGAACTTACAGAAGGAAACTATTCTGCATTTATAAAGAGTAAGGATAGAAAGGTTAGAAAAGAAGCTTTCGAAACTTTATTTAGTAGATACAAGGAATTAGAAAATACTTTTGCAACAACTTTAAGTAGTTCAATTAAAAACTTTAATTTTGGTGCAAAAATAAGAAAATATAATTCTGCTCTTGAATCTTCTTTAAAACCAAATGATATACCAGTAGAAGTATATAAAAATGCTGTTAATACTATCGATAACAATTTAAAATCTCTTCATAGATATGTTTCTTTAAAGAAAAAATTATTAGGTCTTAATGAAATGCATATGTATGACTTATATGTTCCAGTTATTGAAATACCTAAGGAACATATAGATTTTAATACTGCTGTAGATATGGTTATTGAAGGGTTAAATCCTTTAGGTAATGAATACTTAGATATATTTAAATCTGGAGTAGAAGAAGGCTGGATAGATATTTACCAAAATAAAGGTAAAAGAGGTGGAGCTTATTCTTGGGGTGGATATAAAACCATGCCATATGTGCTTTTAAATTATAATTATGAATTACATGATGTATCAACATTAGCACATGAAATGGGTCACTCAATACATTCATATTATTCAAGAAAAGAACAACCATATATTTATGCAGGTTATACATTATTCTGTGCTGAAGTAGCATCAACAACTAATGAAGCATTATTAATTCATTATTTAATAAATAAAGAAGAGGATAAGAATAAAAAGTTATATCTAATAAATCAAGAATTAGAGCAAATAAGAACTACAGTATTTAGACAATTAATGTTTGCTGAATTTGAACTTTATACTCATGAGTCTTTAGAAAAGGGAATTCCTTTAACAGCTGAAGATTATAATAAGGCTTGGCATGATCTAAATGTTAAGTATTTTGGACCAGATATGATAGTTGATGATGAAATAGATATAGAATGGGCAAGAATACCACATTTTTATTCAGACTTTTATGTTTATCAATATGCAACTGGTTATGCAGCTGCTTCAGCTTTTGCAAAGGCCATTCTTGAAGGAAAGAAGGATGCAGTTCCAAAGTATATTAATTTCTTAAAGAGCGGTGGAAGTGATTACCCAATAGAAATTCTAAAGAAGGCTGGAGTTGATATGACTACTTCTGAGCCTTTAGAAGCAACTATAGAAAGATTTAATGAATTATTAGATATGTTAGATAAAGAGATAAACTAATTAATTTGGGGTGTTGCATAAGTTATAATTATACAACACCCCATTTATATATTGGTGAAGGGTGGGATGTTATTTGGAGAAGTTTGAAAAAATATTTTTTAATGTTTTAACTAAAGAAATGAAGTTTTTTATGAAGGATTATTATAGTAACTATAATAATAAAAACAAATGGTTAGCTCTATTAGATATTGATAAAGCTTATGTTGCTGTGATAGTTGTCATAGATTCTGAAGAGGATATTATATATAACGAAGCGAAGGAATATCTATCTAGTACTTTAAATAAACCTTTTATTATTAATTTAATAGTACTAGCTTCAGGAGATTACATAAATTATGGGGATAGTAATTACAATAAATTGGTTTTTTCCTTAAAAGAAAGAGAAGTTATTTATTGTAGTGAAGGCTCAAAAGCTTTTATACCAGTAATAGATTATATAGTAAAAATTGATAGTAAGAAAAGTAAAGGAATAAAAGAATATAAATTTACCTATAGTATAATTCTAATAAATATACTTATTTTCTTAGTTGAAATACTTATGTCTGGTAATTTTATTGATATAGATATTTACACATTAGCATATATGGGAGCTAAGATTAATGCTTTTATAAATGAAGGAGAGTATTATAGGCTTATTACTGCTGCCTTTTTACATGGAGGAATACTTCATATATTTTTTAACATGAGTGCCCTTAATATTATTGGAAGAGAAGTTGAAGGAGTTTACGGTGGTAAAAAGTTTTTAATAATATATTTTATGGCAGCCTTAGGAGGAAATATTTTTAGCTATTTATTTAAGCCTAATAGTATGTCTGTTGGTGCTTCAGGTGCTATTTTTGGACTTTTAGGTGCAATGCTTGTATTTGGAATTAAGGAAAGAAAAAAGATAGGCAAGGGATATGTGAAAAATATATTAGAAACTATAGGTTTAAATGTAATAATAGGAATAACAATACCCAATATAGATAATTTTGCTCATATGGGAGGATTATTCATTGGAGCTTTAATATCATTTATTTTATTTAATAAAAAATCTTTAATAAGTTAATATTAAATTAATATAGAGAAGTGAAAAAAGAAATATATTAGATTTTGGTTTATAATATAATAATAGTAATTTTAATAATATAGGAGGAGTGATTATTATGAAAGAAAAACGAAGTAATAGAGAACTCATGGTTGCAATAATATTTACAGTAATACTAATTGTAACTGCAATTTATGATTTTTTAGCTAGGGATGGAGAAAAACTATTTAGAATAGGTTTAACTTTTATCACTGTAATATTAGTTTATTTATCATTTATAAAAACTTTTCTTAAGGGTGCAACAACTATTTATTATATAAATATGTTTTTTGTCTTTTTATCAATGTATTTAGCAAGTGTATGGAATTTTTATTCCATTACTAATTATGATAAATTTCTGCATCTTTTATCGGGAGCCATAATAGCCATTATTGGTTATATTCTATTTATATATTTAACTAACTATGTTTCTAGGAAGGAAATGAACCCTTTAACTCCAGCAATATTTGTAATTCTTTTTGCAACAGCAGCTGCGGGAGTATGGGAGATTTGGGAATTTACAACTGATTCATTATTTGGATTATCAGCTCAAAATAATAGTTTGAATGATACAATGTGGGATATTATATGTGGAACAGTTGTTGGAATTATTACAGCTATTCCTATTTATATCCATAGTAAAGGGAGAGATATAAAGATAATTAATAAAATCATAAATGAAATTGAAGATAACAAATAGTAAATATATGAAAAAGGTAGAAATATATGAATTCTTCCTT
>OGSQ01000367.1_pt1 | contig 20058 bp, 18 predicted proteins | sample 1573921 | NCBI WGS metagenome assembly OGSQ01 (sample SAMN03295832, study PRJEB24534) | human gut metagenome | isolation source: fecal sample 7 from infant 4 | host: Homo sapiens | place: USA: Pittsburgh, PA | collected 2014-07 | reverse complement strand
GTAGCAGACTCATTTGAAATTTTATCTCTTTGACTTAAGTATAAACATAATCCATCTAATACTATATGGATACTTTGATCAAATAGTGAACTTAGTAATTGAATAGATTTTCTATCAGTTCCTGTATCACCTTTTACTGTTCCTGGAACTATAACTATATTATCTGCTAATTTAGCTAACTCTGATACATTATTACTTGTGAATACTAAAATTTCACAGCCTAGTTTCTTTGCCTTCTTTGTATCTGAAATTATATTAGTACTTTTTCCTGAACCTGAAACAGCAATAAATAAATCGCCTTCTTTCAATGCAGGAGTAATTGTTTCAGAAACTACATAAGTCTCATAACCTAAATGCATAAGTCTCATAGCAAATCCTTTAGCCATAAGCCCAGAACGCCCTTCACCGTCTACAAATATTCTTCTATCTTTCTTAATAGATACAGCAGCATCTTTAAATTCTAAAGCATTAACCTGATCTAAAACTTCCTTAATTTCATCTAATATTACATTAAAAACTTCCATTCTTTTCATCTCCCAGTAGTTCTTTTAATTCCTTAGCTTCTTTCTTTATATCTTTCGCTTTAGTTATAGCACCACCTACTATAGCTATATGAAAATTAGATTCTTTTATAAAATTTATACTATTTTTTCTAACTCCACCAGCTACAGCTAATCTATTAAAACCTTTTAGATTTTCTAGTGATGAATTTATAAGATTTTCTAAGCCTTGTCCATTATTATCACTTGGCATATGGACGCAAATAATCCCATCACTAAACTCTTTTAAAGCTTCCTGCTTTTCCCTCGGGACTTCAATTAAATCTATTAAATAATCTTTTTTATACTTATTAGCTACCTTCTTGCAAATTCTTATAGTTTCTACAGATGAACAACCAAGTACTGTTGCTATATCAGCTCCAGCATTATATATAGCTTCAAATTCATATTCTGCCTCATCTACTGTTTTTATATCTGCTAATATTGTTATGCTAGGAAACTTTTCTCTAATTCTACGAACTGATTCTAATCCAAAATCTTTAATTAATGATGTTCCTATTTCTATAATATCTGCATAATCCTTTACTTCCTCAATAATTTCTATTGCCTTCTCTATAGAAACCCTATCTATTGCTACTTGAAGTTTCAATACCTTTTCCCCCTTATCTTTAGTACACTTTTTCTTTTGAGAATAATATATCATAATAATTTTAGCAATTCTACTATATTATTACACCTTAACATTCTAATAAATATTACTTCATTCTATTTCCATAAGCCATATCCCAAAAATCCATTTCATATAGGCTAGATTTCATAAATATATCTCTTAAGTTTTCTGCCTCTTTTTCTGAAATATCTTTACATAAATCATTTATATGATTTTTCCAGACTTCACTACCTTCTTCAAATTCAACTGAAGAATATTCTTCTATCCAAGGCTTATAAAAGTTATTATCTAAGGTATCTTTATGCTTTTCATAAAGACTTCTACCTATAAATTGATAACTCCATGCGCAGGGTAATATAGTCATGGCTATTTCCTTTAAGTCACCTTTCAATCCAATTCCAAGCATATAGCTTGTATAACTTTCTGTTGTCATTTCTTTTCTATTATCAAATACCTTATCTTGATCTATTCCAAAGTACTTTAAGTAATTAGTATGAACTTCTGTTTCATCTTCTAATATCCCCTTAATAGAGCCATAGTATAAATTCATATCACTTAAGCTCTCTGCTTTTACAAGACCCATAGCAAAAACCTTGGCATATTCTTTTAAGTATAAGTAATCTTGAACTAGGTAATTTTTGAACTTTTCTTTATCTAAAGTTCCTTCTCCTATTTCCTTAACAAAGGGATGCTCTAAATACTTTCCCCAAAGCTCCCTTACATCCTCAAATAAAATATCAGTAAATTTCATAAACCCATCCTCCATAAATTTTATATTTCAACTTAAATTTTTCTGCAGAAAATAGAGACAGAAAATATTTAATTATAGTTGTAAAATAAAAAAGACTATACTCCAAATGAATATAGCCTAATCTTCAATAAAAATTTAATATCTTATAAAATCTTAAAATTATTAAAGCATTCCTCCGCTGGCATTATCCAGTTCAGGTACAAGGGTTAATAGATTATCTATTTCTCAGCCTTATGGCACCCCTAGCAATTTTCTATTTTATAATTATTATTATACACCTACTATATATTGTCAATATTTTCTATGAAAATAGCCTATATTTTTCAAAAACAGACTATTTCTCCTTATCTATTGAATTTGGTGTCCCGAATTTTCTAAACAAGATTTAATTTCAGCTTCAGTTGCTGGCTTATTATAGATTACTTCAATTGTACCTCTTGCCATATCTACACAAACTCCATCAACGCCTTCTATATTGTCTAAGGAATTTTTAACTTGTGTCTTCATATTTTCATTAGATATACCACTAATTTTATAATGTACTCTCTCCATATTATATCTCCTTTCATGGTTATTACAAATATAGTATGTACAATTATATATAAAAAAATTTATTATCGAAACTTTTTGCATATAATGGTATAATTGGTAATATGTAAAATTATTCACCTTATATAAGGGGGAAATTTTAAATGAAAGATAAACTACTTTTAAATCTTTCTGAATTAAGAAATATAAATTATATAGACAAACCTCAATGCCTTTACGGTGTATATCGTGGTTATACTATATCAATAAATAATGTTAATTCAATCTATATTATAGACTTACCTTTAAAAATTACTGATAATTCACAAATTGATAAATTAAATTTATTTCTTATTGATTTAAAGAATCAATTTAAAAAACTTAATTATGCTTCCTATAAAGATTTCACTATTAGACTTCAATACAGTCCGCAATATAGAAAATACATGAAGGCAGACATTTTAATATCCATATTAAATGAACTAATAGATTTTGCTACACTTAACAGCTTAAATACTTGCTGTGAATTTTGTGGTGAAAATAAAAGTTTATCTCCTTTTTTAGTAAACTACACTATCGTTCCTTCTTGCAAAGATTGCCAGCTTGAAATAAAAAACACTATATCTGAAAATGAAAATAATTTTAAAGCTAAAAAGAATAATATAGTTGGAGGAATAGTTGGAGGATTTTTAGGGGAACTCCTTGGCTCTATCCTTTGGATAGTACTTTATCAAATGAATTATATTACTTCTATTGCAGGTTTAGTTATCGCTATATGCTGTATAAAAGGATATCAACTATTTGGTGGAAAATTAAACATATCTGGTATTGTAATTACATCATTAATAACATTATTTATGGTTTATTTTGCAAATCATATGTCATTAGCTATAACTATTTATTCAGAATTTAAAAGTTATTATGATATAACATTATTTGATGCCTTAAAGTCGGTACCATCATTTTTATTAGAACCGGAAGTCAGATCTCCTTTTATAAAAGATCTACTTGTAGGATATTTTTTAACAATCCTCGGATCTGTGTACTATATTAAAAAAGCATATACTGATGCTAATTATAAAATTAAAGCTGAAGAAATAGAAATATAATGTTCTTAAAATAAAAAGGTTCTATGGTAAGTTATAAGATAAAGATGCTGTGTCACAATGAAAAATTAAGAATGAATAATTTTTCATTGTGACACAGCACCTTTTATTTATTATTTATTTTTCCATATACTTTTATCCTTATAATAATTTATGCCTTCATTCTCCATCCTTGGTCCTTGTCTTTCTAATCTAACCTTATACTCTGACCAATTTCTTGAACTCTTTGGAGTCCATCCTATTTCTGAATACCCTAATAATCTTGGGTATATCATAAACTCCATTTCATCTTCAGTAGCAATATTTTCAGTCCATAAAGGCGATTCTATTCCTAAAACTAAATTTCTAGGAGCATAATCAGTTGGATCCCAATTATATGCTGTTTCTACTGGAATATATCCTGCCCAGTCTAATCCATATGGAGTAGCACTATTATATTTCATATCTAAGTATGCTTTACTAGCTATAGATATTATCATATTCATATTTTTTTCTCTAGCTGCTTCGTTTGAATCCTTCCAATTTTGAAGTATAGTACTAGAGTTTATTTCTGGAGCTGTATCTATCGGATCCCATCCTATAGGTGTCTTCCCATATTTCTGAACTATTTTAGATACTCTTCCTACAAAATAATCATAATCTTCTTTTTTAGTACTATCAGCTTCATCTCCACCCATATGAAAATACTTTGATGGTGAAATTGCTGAAATTTCTTTTACTACATCTTCAATAAATTCATAGGTTTTTTCATTGTCTGTCATTAATGTACTAAAGCCAACATCAATCCCTGTATATAACGGTTTCTTTTTACCATCTGGATTTAAAAATCCATAGGAAGCTAAAGCTGCATTAGTATGTCCTGGCATATCTACTTCTGGTATTATCTCTATATACCTATCTGCTGCATATTGAACTATACTTTTAAATTGCTCTTGAGTATAATATCCACCTGGTCCGCCACCGACTTGAGTACTTCCTCCTATAAGAGTTAAATCAGGATATTTCTTAATTTCAATACGCCAACCTTGATCATCAGTAAGATGCAAATGTAATCTATTTATTTTATATTGAGCTGCATAGTCTATTTGCTGTTTTATAACATCTTCAGGGAAGAAATGTCTTGCTACATCTATCATAAATCCCCTATATGGATATTCAGGTTTATCATTTATAGTAGATGCAGGAATGCTCCACTCAACATTATTAACTATATTACTTTTTGCTATTTCAGCAGGTAATAGTTGTCTAATAGTTTGAATTCCCCTAAATAATCCTTCAGGTTTATATGCCTTTAATATTATTCCATCAACAGTGGTAGTTAACTCATATCCTTCATTTCCCATTTCTTCTTTTCCTTCAACTGTAGTTAAGTAAATGCTATTTCCACTAGGTACTTCATTTTTTACTATAGTAAATTCATACCCTGTTGAAGGGCTTAACTTTTCTTTTAAATACTCAGCAATTTTAGTAATTTCTGTAGTTTCTTCTTCTGTATTACCTTTTACATATATTTTTGTATCTTTATTTAATGTAAACTTACCTTCTGCCTCTTTATAATTTAATGGTTTTGGAATTATAGTATTGTTTACCTTTTCTGCAATAACAGCTAGGTCTTCATCTTCTTTTTTAATATTAGAAAAAACTAATGTTACAATGCTAATAACAAGGATGCATAAAGTAATAATTAAATATTTTTTATTTTTACTCTTCAATTTTAATCCTCCTTAAAATTTCTTTCAGCATTATTTTATGACCTAAAATTTATACTATACATTTATTGATATTATTCTTTATTCTTATGAACATATCCTTCAAATAACATAGCTTTTCCCTTAGGCAATTTCCTCTTATATAAAATGTCATAAAATCCGGAAATAATATAACTTATAGTCATAACTAAAATAATTGCCACCATTTCTTCACCTCCAAAATACTCAAGAGCTATTGCTATTGAAGTCATTGGCAAAGATGTAGCGCTACAAAATACTCCTATCATCCCTAAAGCCGTTACTGAGGGTAAAGGTAAATTAATATATTTAGCCACAAAGCTTCCTAATGTTGCACCTACAAAAAAAGTAGGATGTCCTCTTCCTCCTTGAAATACTGAACCTAAAGCCACCGCAGTAAATACTATCTTTAATATAGGATCCACTATACTTACATAATTATTAAAAGATTCATTTATAAAAGATTGACCTAATCCATTGTAGTTATCTCCAACTAGGAAAAATAAAATTATAGTAATTCCCCCGCCTAAAATAGCTTTTATATAAGGATTTTTAGTTACTCTATTATAAACTTTACTGCTGTTATCTAAAACAAAATTAAATATAAATCCACCTATTCCAAAGATAATTCCTAATATAATCAGCTTACCAATTACTATTAAATTTAAATCATCTAAAATTAAATTAGGGTATTGAATCGCCTTACTTCCAATCCTTATAGCAATTTCATTAGATACTACTGTAGTAAAAAATGCAGGAATTAAGGCTGAGTAATGAAACCTCCCCTTTAATATAAGCTCCATTCCAAGTATTGCTCCAGCAAAGGGTACATCATATATTACTCCAAAGGCACTTCCTACTCCGGAAATAACAAGAGTTCTTTGTTCATCATCCGATAGGTTAAACTTTCTAGCAATAAAATCTCCAAGAGTTCCTCCCATAGAAATAGCAGACCCTTCTTTACCTGCAGATCCTCCACAAAATGTAGTTAATAATGATCCTAAAAAAACTACAAATGTCATATAAAAAGGTATATCCTTAGCTGCTAATTGTACATCTGATTTAAGTAAGTTTTCTCCTGAATAGGCATTTCTTTTTGTTCGCAAATACATAAAGGTAATTATAACTCCTGCAATTGGCAAAAATAATATTAATAGTTCATGTTCTTTTCTAAAACTATTTGCAGCAGTTAATATCCTATTATATAAACCTACTACAATGCCAATTGGTATTGCTAATAAAATACTAAGTAATACCCATTTAAACACCTTTTTTATCAATATATAATATTCTTTATCTACTCTATTCTCTGTTTCCATATGATAAACTCCCCCTTTTTTATTTTCTTACTATTTATTATCCGAAGTTTATAAAAAACAATTCATTATAAAGGGGACTTTTATATCAGAATTTACATTCTTTTAACTATATAAAAAAATAATAGCTATACCAGAATATAAACTGATATAGCTACTATTTTAATATTTAATTATATAGTTACTTTCAGATGGAATATCTACTTCCTTATTTCTTTGGAAATAATCAATTATAAGTTCACTCATATCCATATTTATTTCTTTAACTACTTCAGCATTTTCATAAGCAGGATATATAGCAGTGTTACTTGCTCTATAGTTATTTAATACTATAGTGTAATCTTTATTTAAATCTATTTCCTCTCCATCTTTCTTCATGGAAATAACTCTATCTCCAAATTCCCTATTTAAATCTATTTCATAAGTTAAACCTGCAAAGGTATCATAATTATAATTTTGAACCTTTGGAACTAAGAATTCATTATTTATCTTAACTTCATTATTTTCTAAAACAAAATATGTGGCACTTTTTTCAATTGCCTCTTTAACTTTGCTGCCCTTTAATTTAAGTACCTTTAAAGTATTAGGATATGGATAATTTATTAATACATCTCTAATTGAAACATTTTTCTTAAATCCAATAGCAGTATCAAATAATGATAAAGCTGAAAAATCTGCGCAAGAAACATCTAATTGGACATCATGTAAGAAGTTTATAAATGGATGTCCCTTAAGTCTTGCAATGAATATATTATCTAAAATAATATCATTTTTAAAATGTCCTATTTCTTTATCTAAGTAATTTTGTAATTCTTTATTAATTTCGATAAATCTCTTTTCTAAATCTTTATTAATCTCATCTTTTAATAATGAAACATCTACTAATTCATAGCTTGATTCCTTAGTTTCAGTATCTATTACTATCTTACTAAAATTTTGTCCATTATGCATTGGTTGTGTACATATAACACCATTTATTTTAGTTATAAATGATCTATGTTGATGACCACTTAAGACTATATCAATTGAATCATAAGTTTCTAATAATTCACTAGCTTGATTTTCTTTTGTTAATTTCTCTGTAGGAATGTTATTACCATCTATACTTTTTTCAAAGCCTCCATGATAGCATACAACAATAATATCACTTTTCTCTTTTAACTCTTTTTCATACTTACCGTATACTTCAACTGGATTTAAAAACTCTAAGCCTTCAATATTCTTTTCTTGCTCCCAGTTAGGTATAAAAGATGTAGTAAATCCAATACATCCTACTTTAAAACCATTTATATCAAATATTCTGTAAGGCTTGCTATCAAAAGCTAATCCTTTAATATTTGCATTAATAATTTTATTTGAAATATCTTTATAAGCAGTATTTAAATAATCTAATCCATAGTTAAATTCGTGATTACCTAATATATAAGCATCATATCCTACATCCTCTAAAAGCTCAGTAATTGGATTAGATTTTAACTTTTGTTTAGATAAATAGTGAGTTAATGCTGAACCTTGAACTAAATCACCACAATCTATTTTCAATGATGCATCATAATTTTTTTCATCTTTTAATATATATGTTCCTATTTTTAAAATCCCTAAAGACTGCTCAGTAACATAGTTAGTTGGATATACAAATCCGTGTAGATCACTAGTTTGATAAATTACTAATTTCATAGTACCTCCGTTTTCAGTTAACAATTAACAATTGTTGATGTAATTTTTTCCTACTAATTTTATTTAGAGAATAGGAGCTGCTTTTAACATATTTATAATAGGTTAAAATAACAGCTCCTTGTAATTCTCTCTATATAATTATAGCATTATTCCCAAATAGAAATTAAAGTATTTTTAAACTCTTCTAATTTCTTTGTTACATCTGTTGTTGTGTCAGCTAATATTGCTTCTAAAACAGTACCAGCTTCACGGTAAGCTGCATCAGCACCAGTCATAACAGGGTTTGTATAAAGATTCTTAGTTGCATCAGCAAGTATTGGAGCTATTAAGCTTCCAGAATTCTTGTATTCATCTGATTCAATAGCACTTTGTCTGATTGGCATATATCCAGTTTCAATACCCCATTGAATTTGCTTTTCTTTGCTAGTTAAGAACTTTAAGAATTCATAAGCAGCAGTCTTTTGCTCTGGTGTAGCACTTGAGAATACATATAAATCAGTACCTTGTTGTAGTGATGCATTTGTTGGGTATGGAGCAGCTCCTACTTCAAACTTATCGCCTACACCTTGCTTAACAAAGTTTTCACCAGCATTTGAACCAACGTACATTCCTACAGTTTCATTACCAAATGGTCCAGATAAGTACTTATCTGTTCCAGCAATTCTAAAGTAACCTTCTTTAACACCTTCTAAGTAGTAATTAACAGCTTTAGCTGATTCTTCACTAGTTACATCAAAGTTATTATCGAATGTCTTTCCTTCACTCTTTAAGAAAGTTGTATAGTAGTTATTTAATGAGTCAAATCCAGCTCCTGGGATGCCCTTCTTATCTTTTATTGTCTTAGCAACTTGAACAAGTTCATCATAGTTTGTTGGAGCTTTTAATCCTAATTCATCAAATAAAGTCTTGTTATACCATATAACTTCTGTTGACTTATTAAATGGCATACCATATATTTTTCCATCTATAGTAGCTGCTTCTCTAAGACTTGCTAATATATCTTCATAATTATCAAATTTTAAAGTTTCATTTTCAATATATGGAGCTAAGTCAGTTACTAGTCCATCTTGAATTGGATTGAACATCCAGTCTGGATAAGCTTGAGTTAAAGTTGGTAAATCTTTAGGACTTGCAACTGTAGCAGTTATTTTTTGTTGTAAATCTGGGTAACTTGATTGATTTTGTAAAGTTACTGTTATATTAGAGTTTTGAGCCATAAACTCATCTGTTAATTTTTGTAGAGATTTTTCTAAGTCTCCATTCATTGCATGCCAGAAAGTAATTTCAACAGGTGAAGTAATTTCTGTAACAATGTCTTCGTTAGATGTTCCTGCTCCCTTTGTTCCACATCCAGTTAATAAACCTAATGAAAGTGTAAGAGCAATTAACTTTTTAAATTTCATTATTTTCCCCTCCGGTTATATAGTTTGTTTCTTTTCTGGTAAAAGAACGTCGCCATTTTCATTATAAAGTTTTTCAGGACGATAAGAATGTATTGGTACTAATAACTTAGGTTTAATTAAGTTAATTATCTTAATTAAATCATAAGGATGAGCATGACCACTACATGAAACTCTTTCGAATTTGATATTTCTTTCTTCGAATTTGTTTACAAATGGTGTATACGCTGGATCAAAATCACCTAATGGCACAGCATTAGAATGAATGTAAATTCCATCTTCCTGTAATTTATCTATATATTCAATGGCAAGTTTATCCAATTGCCAGAAAAAGCTACCTTTATCATTTAATAATTCTTCAAAATCAATCTTAAGCTTTGTATCTAATCCATAATCTGTATTATCTAATTGATAATAATAAGATTCGTATCCAGTTGCTTCCTTAAGAACATAGGAATAATATGCATCTAAAACAACTTTTCTTGAATTAGTTTTTATAATATTTAATATTCTCTCTATATTAGAAATATAGTAATTAAATGTTATTTGCTTATTAGGATTAGTATTAACTATTTCATTTATTCTATCTATTAATTCTGGTTCATTTGATATTTCTCTATCACTAACATCATCGTCAAAGTCTTGGAATGAAACACTTACACCTTCTATTAATAAAACGTCGCATTCTTCACTTTCTTTGCAAAATCTTAATGTAGCATCTTTTCTATATCCATGAAGTCTTATATCTCCAGTATAAGAAATAACTAAATCTGGAGTTTCAATTAATAGTCCACAAGCTCCATATGCATCATGGTCAACTGGCATTACCTTAACTTTAATCTTACCAATTTCTATTACTTCATATTCTTTAACCCCAATTATATCCCTTGTATTCTTCCCCTTATTTTCATGTAAAGGAAATAAGAAATCATTATTAATATTTAAAGTATTTAATAGTGATTTTGTTCCTTCTAACATGTATAAAGGTACTTCAGGATTTAAGTAGTTTATAATTTTAGAATGATCTAAATGCATATGTGATAAAAATACTGCTGTATTTTTAAATTTATTTGCCTTAGATTCATATCCCTTTAATGGAATACTAGGATCAAACATATTATCTAAATATGGCACTAATTTTTCATCTAATAAACCTTGTAAATCTTCAGGCTGTACTGGAGCCTTTGGGTCATATTCACTACCAAAATCGAAGAATATATGACTATCTTCATATACTACTTCAATTATTGTTCCACCAATAGTTAATATACCATTGTGAAAAGTGATTTTTGTCTTCTTATCCTTTAACGCCACTCTTAACAACTCCTCTAATTATTTGTTTTCTAAATATTAAGTATAAAATTAGTATTGGAACAATGGCTATTGTTGATGCTGCCATTTGAAGCTGTACATTTGTACCACTTTCCGTTGCAAATGAACTTAATCCATTACTTAATAATCTCATTTCCTTACTATTTGTAACTAGTATTGGCCATAAGAATGAGTTCCATCCATTAATGAAACTTAAAATTCCCATAGTAAATAATGCAGGCTTTGCTAAAGGTATCAATATTCTTTTTACAAATTCTAAATCTGAACATCCATCCACTTTGGCAGCCTTGTAATAAGATATAGGAATACTTGTTAAGTATTCTTTTAAGTAGAATATATAAAATACACTTGCAAGAGATGGGATTATTAATGCCGTATATGTGTCTAACAAACCAAGCTGTGCTATAGTTTTATAGTTTGTAAATACTGTAACTTCATAAGGCACCATTAATAAAGCAGCCATACCTAATACTAAGATATTTTTGTATTTGAATTCCAATTTTACTAGTGCAAAACTAGCTAATATAGACGTAATTACTGTTCCTATTGTTGATATACCAGAAACAAATATTGTATTAAAGAAATATCTTACAAATGGAGCCTGCTCCATTGCAAGGGAAAAGTTATTCCATTGGAATTCCTTAGGAAATAATGTTGGTGGTATACTTGTTGCTTCTTGATAAGTCATTAAACTTGACAAAATCATATATACAAAAGGAAATAATGTAATAATTGCCATTAACACTATAAAAGTTTTTGATAAAACTAAATTAACTTTCTTCATTTTTTCACCTACTTAGATATTCTTTTTAATATACGATTTTGAATTAATGTGAAAATTAAAATTAAACCAAATAAAATAACTGCTGCTGCCATACCTTGGCCATAACGATTTTCTACATAGAACTTATTGAATATATAGAATACAGCAGTTGTTGCACTATCTGCAATACCAGCTTTACCGTTAAATATAGAGAATACTTGAGCATATACCTTAAATGCATTAATAAAATTAACCATTAATAAAAATGTAATAATTGGTATCATTTGAGGTAAAGTTATTCTAAAGAACTGTTCCATCTTTGTCGCCCCAAACATATCTGCAACCTTGTAATAGCTTTTATCAACATTTCTAAGACCTGAAAGTAATATTATTATATTAAAAGCAAGTCCTGACCAAATCCCAAATATTATTAGAGTAATCATACTCATATTTGGGTCATCTAAGAAATTAAATGGTCCTACATTGAAAAATCCTAATACGTAGTTTACAAATCCATACTCACCATTTAATAAAAATCTAAATACAATACCAACTGCAATTACACTTGTTAAATATGGTATAAAGAATATTGTTTCAAATACATCCTTATACTTAATTTTTTCATATATTGTAATAGCAATAAACATAGATATAATTAGCCCTACAGGGACTACAATAAAAGCAAAAAGCGCAGTATTACCTATAGCAGTATGAAACTTAGGATCTTTAAGTACTATTTCGAAATTTTTAAATCCATTAAATGTTAAGTTATTTAAAGTTCCCTTTTGGAAGGACATAATAAATGTTCTTATCAAAGGTAACACATTAAATATTCCGACGATTATTAAAGCAGGCATTAAAAACAGCCATGCTTGTGGTGAATTCTCTGCTCTATACTTAAACTTCTTCATTAGTACACTCTAACTCCATTCTCTTGGAATAAATAAATTCCGTTATAGTCAATATCAAAGCCTATTTTATCTCCCTCTGATACTTTCTTACTTATATCTGTAATAGACTTTACATTTGTATCATTAACATTAAAGTTTATAATACAATCTTTACCTATTAATTCTATTGATTCAACTTCAGCTGTAAATAATGGATTTGTACTTAATTCAAAGTATTCTGGTCTTATACCTACTATATAGTTTTCTTCTGTTAAGTCACCTTTAAATCTGTCTTTATTTAAAAGGCTTAAATCAATATTAAAATCTTTAGACTTTAATATATTCCCATCTTTTTTCATATCTATTAAGTTAATTATTGGATTTCCCATAAACTTAGCTACAAAAAGATTTTCTGGTTCTAAATAAAGATTTTGAGGTATATCAAATTGTTGAACTATTCCTTCATTCATTAATACAATTCTATCACTTATAGATAATGCTTCTTCTTGGTCATGAGTAACGAAAATAGTAGTTATTCCAATTTCTTTAACTAGTCTTCTAATTTCTTCTCTAATCTTTAATCTTAATCTAGCATCCAAGTTACTTAAAGGCTCATCAAGTAATAATATTCTTGGGTTTTGAACTAATGCTCTAGTTATTGCAACTCTTTGTTGTTGTCCACCTGACATTTCACCTGGTTTCTTATCAGCTAACTCTTCAATACTAGTAATCTTCATATACTTTTTAGCTATTTCCATAGCTTCATTTTTAGGTTTTTTATTTTTACCAACAGTTAGTGGAAACATTACATTTTCTAAAACTGTCATATGTGGATATAAAGCATAGTTTTGGAATACTAAACCAATTCCTCTATCTTTAGGATGCTTACCTACAACCGATTCATTACCAAATCTTATATCCCCATCACTTGGGTCTAGAAGTCCAGCTAATAAGTTTAGGATAGTAGTCTTTCCACAACCACTAGGACCTAAAAGACAAACTAATTCACCTTCATTAATTTTAAGGTCAATGCTTTTTAAAGCTTCATAACCATTGCTATAAACTTTTTTAAGTTTTTCAATATGTATCATGTGCCACCTCGAATAATTATTTTTTCTATTAAGCTTTTATCTGTACAAATTATACTATACTAAATATATAATTTTATGACAATATATTATATTTTTTTACTTTATTTTTAACATTCTATTAACTTTTATATCTATATCTAACTATTAGTAATAACATTAAGATAATTTTACATTTATGAAAATTTAAGTATTTTTTATGCTCTAGTTATAGTTTTTGAAATATAAAATTAATTATACAAAATATAATTTATTAACTATCCCCAAGATTTAAATATACCATAATTTTCCCTGCTTTAGAAGAATTTTTTCCTTTTTTCACTATATTTTTTTTAAACACTTTTACATAAAAATATAATTATTTCTATGTAAATTAATTATTTTCTGTGATATTATCATTTTAGAGGTGAATAACTGTGAAAAAAATTATTAAAGTTATAGGTGCAATTATTGAAAATGATAATTCTGAAATACTTTGTGCTTTAAGATCAAAAAACATGTCACTTTCTGGATTCTGGGAATTCCCAGGAGGAAAAATCGAAAATGGTGAATCTCCAGAAAAAGCTATAACTAGGGAAATTTATGAAGAGTTAGGTTGCAAAGTGGAATTTTCTTCTTTATTTAGTGCAACTACATATGAATATGATAATTACATATTAAATTTAATGGTAGCAAAATGTAAGTTAACTAAGGACAACCCGTTAGCTAGAGAACATGCTAAGCTACTATGGCTGCCAATAGATTACATAGAAAGTTTGAATTGGGCTCCTGCTGATATTCCAACTGTAAAAAAACTTATTTTAAAACATAATAAATATTGTAAGAATAATAATTTAATTTAAAAATGGTTTCCGCATAAATTACGGAAACCATTTTATTATCTCTCTAAATCACTATAATACTCTTCTTTTTTCTTTTCCCAATAAACTTTATCTTCTTCTGTAATTTTTCTTAAAACCCTACAAGGATTCCCTACAGCTATTACATTATCAGGGATGTCCTTTGTTACTACTGAACCTGACCCTATAACTACGTTATTCCCTATACTGACTCCTGGGTTTATTACTGTACTTCCACCAACCCATACATTATTCCCAATCTTAACAGACTTACCAAACTCTAATCCTGTATTTCTAACTTCAGCATCTATAGGATGTCCTGCAGTATAGATACAAACTCTTGGAGCAAAAAATACATTTTCTCCGATATCAACCTTGCATACATCTAAAATTATACAGTCATAATTAGCGTAAAAGTTATTACCAACAGATATATGACATCCATAATCACATCTAAAAGGAGGCTCAACGTAAATATTATCTCCTGTTTCTTCGAACAACTCTTTTAATAATTCCGCTCTATATTCTTTTTGCTCTTCAGTTGTGTTGTTAAATAATCTAGTTAACACTCTACACTTCTTCATATCAGCCTTAATCTCTTTGTCATTAGCCATATATAAATCTCCAGCTAACATTTTTTCTTTTTCGGTCATGCTACTAACTCCCCTTCAAAAGTTTATTGTTTAAAACTATATTTTCTTTTATTTCATGTAAATTATTAAAACTCTTATAACAATATTTTTTAATTTCATTATCCGCTTTCTTTAAGTCCTCTACATGTAACACTTTCATATTCGCCTTATACGCTGCCATTACACCAGCTAAGGAATCTTCAATAACTAAACAATTCTTTGGATTAGAATCTAACTTATCTGCAGCTTTAATGTATATTTCTGGATTTGGTTTAGTCTTTTCAACTTCATCCCTACATATTACTTCATCAAAATACTCTCTAATCTTCGCCTTTTCTAATTGTTTATTCATTCTTTCTCTATCCGAAGAAGTAGCCAAAGCAATTTTATAATTCATATTTTTTAGGATATTAAGAATTTCAACTACTCCTTCTTTTATAGGTACATGCTTTTCTATCTCTTCTTTTAATAAAGCATCTTTTTCCTTGTACATCTTTTCTATAGAGAGATCATCTCCAAACTCCCTTAGAAAAACTTTCTTCACATTTTCTCTACCAGTCGCTATAACTTGACTATATATTTCTTTAGTCATTTTGTATCCATACCTTTTAAAAACATTTTTCCAAACCTTTAAGTATATACTTTCAGTATCAAAAAGCACTCCATCCATATCAAATATAACTGATTCTACTTTCTTCATATAAACTAGGGGCAATCCTCCATCTATTTCTTTATCTATTTCTGCATCTAAAGTATTATTAACTACTTACTACTCTTTCTTTTTCTCCATATATTCCATTAATTTAATATAATTTTTTTCTGATATTTCTAACTTTTCCTTATAGTTTTCTAATTTAGTATTAGAACTAACTATTTTATCATAATTCGATAGTGTTTCTAATAAGGATTTCTTTAATTTAGGAATAACATCTATTATAATTTTTATTCCTGTAACATATTCCTCATCACTAATGGTAAGGCATTTAAACATTCCAGAAGTATATCTTCCATCAGACAACATATAAATATATCTATCTTTCATTTCCGAAGAAAAATCAACCTCTATTTTATGTTTATACAATCTAAAAACTATATCTTTATCTTCTACTATTACTGGGAAAATAGAAGAAAATAACCTAACTACATCTTCTTCTTCATCTGCTAATCCAGTAAAATCATGTTCATTTATTTTTTCTAATATATCATCAGTAAAAATAGTAGTTTTTATCTTTTTAGCTAATTTAGCCTTAAATTTTTGTTCCTTTTCTTCGCTAAATAATTTATCTATTGAATCAAACAACTCTGCAATTTTTCCCATAATAACCTCCTACAAATTAATATTAGTAAGTTTATTTTAATATCTTAAATTCAATTATAGTTTATTTAAATCATTCTAAAGTAACTAAAGTGATGCAAATAAGTCCTACTTACTTTACACCACTTAATCGGTCTATTTATTAATTATTATTAGATTTTAATATAACATCTAATTTATTATCAACAGCATAATTAATAGCCTTTGACACACCTAAATCATCGTTAGCTGCAGTTATATATTTTGCAATGGCTTTAACTTCATCAATTGCATTTTTCATAGCTACGCTTTCTTCAAAAATTTCAAACATAGAATAATCATTAAAACTATCTCCAAGAATCATAACTTCATTATTAGCAAGACCTCTTCTTGAAGTTATTTTTTCCAATATAATTCCTTTTTGCGCATTAATATCTGTAATTTCAATATTATCTCTAAAAGATGAAGAAATAGCTAATCCATCTATCTCACTTAATATCTTCTTCATATTATCTATAAGCTCAATATCGTTATGAAAGGCTACAAATTTTCTTACTTCTACTCCACCTTTGAAAAATTCATCTATATTATCTATATATTGAAGACAAGTGAAAAAGCCTAAATTTTCTGCAACTTCTCTTGCCTCATCCTCAGATAATTCTGGATTAAAACTCATAGTTCTAAATATAATTTCTTTTAAAGCCTCTTCTTCAGTAGAAGTTGTGAATATCCCTTTATCAGTAAAAATCCTAGCCGAAAGATGATGCTTATCTAATAACTCAATTATTTTTTTAGCACTTTCTTCTTTGATATTAATAACTTCTAATATATTTCCATCTTCATCTCTGTATTCTGCTCCATTTGAAAGCACACACTCTACTTTTAAATTATGTTTTTCTAAAAGTCCCTTTACACTTTCGTATTCTCTACCTGTAGAAATAGCAAAGGTCATACCTAATTTTTCAGCCCTTTTTATCGCTTCAACTGTTTCTTTATCTATGTCATGGTTACTATTTAATAAAGTTCCATCCATATCTGATGCTATAAATTTTATCATAACTATTTCAGCCTCCATATCTCTTTTATCTTATAGTCTATATTTTCCCTTACTCTATATTATCATACCTCTTTAATTAATCTCAAATATTGTCACCATTACTTAATTTATCTCTTAACTCTTTTGCTGTCATAGGTTTATAATAATAGTATCCTTGTGCAATATCAAATCCCTTTTCTCTTAAAAAATTAGCTTGTGGGATCGTCTCTACACCTTCAGCAACTGTGCATATATTAATATCCCTAGCCATATTAACTAAATTATGCAGTATAGCTTGTCCTTTTTTATTATCTTCTAAATTAGTTAAGAATCCTCTATCAAACTTTAAGTAGTCTACTTTCAAATCTTTTAGCGCATTTAAAGATGAGTATCCTGATCCAAAGTCATCAATATAAATTTTAAATCCAGCATTCTTTAGCTTCTCCATTACATTTATAATTAAATCAGTATCTTCAAAAAATGCACTTTCAGTAAGCTCAATCCCTATTCTACTTGGCTCTACATTATGATTATTAATTATCTTTAATAATTCATCTACTAAATCTAAATCAGATAAATGTGCTCGAGATAAATTAATAGATACTGTTTTTGGAACAACTATTCCTTCTGATTCCCATTTCTGAATATAAAATGCTACTTCATTAAACATATAATAATCTAATTTCTTTATAAATTGATTTCTTTCAAATAAAGGAATAAATTTATCTGGATAAATTATGCCTTTTTCAGGATGATACCATCTAACTAGTGCCTCTGCTCCTATAATTTCTCCAGTTTCAAAGGATACTTCAGGTTGAAAATACACTTTAAATTGCTTTTCTCTTAGTGCTTTATCCATATAGTTTTCAAGTTCTTTTTCCATTAGCATTTTTTCTCTTAAATCCTTAGTGTAAAAAGCCCCTGTAGTTTTATGGCCGCCCTTAGCTCTTTTTTTTGCAAGGTTTGCTCTATCTACTAATAAATCTAAAGGATCCTTTTTATTATCTATTATGCATATACCGTAATTTAAAATAAACTTATAAGAATAAATTCTTGCACTCATATTTTTAATTACTTTATCTAAATCATTCAATATATCTTTTGTTATACTATCCATTCGATTTAATATGCTATCTTCATCTGTATATTCTAGAAGAATTAGAAAGTTATCAGCATTATATCTAGCATAAATCTCATTTTGCTTTAAATTTTCGCAGATACCAAAAGCAATATGTCTTAAAATAATATCGCCATGTTCATATCCAAAGACATCATTAACAACTTTAAACTTATCTATATCTAACGTTACTAATGCATAACTATTTTTATACTCTCTGCTCATTCTTTTATTAAAATCATCAAAAAACGAATTATAATTTGGCCCATTAGTAACTGAATCTACAAATGCTATTTTCTCTAATTTATAATCAGCTTTTCTTTTTGAATAAATAATATATGTTACTATAATCAAAAGTAATATTGACATGCTAATCCACATTAAAGAAGATACTTTATTTAAACTAGTTATATTTTTGTCTATAATACTTGCGGGAACAATAGATATGATATACCAATTATTTATGCCTACTGGAGCATAAGCTATATATTTGCTATCATCACTACTTGATTGTGTTTTTAGAACTCCTTTATCAAACTTATTTACGGAATCAACAAAAGTATTGTTATTTTCGAACTTAACTTCCCTTAAATCAGTAATACTGATATCATAGTTTTTATGATTTTGGCTTGTAATAATATCACCACTAGAATCTACTAATGCTAAATAGCCTTCTCCCCCTAAAATATTTACATCTAATAACTTTTTAAATTCAGAAATTGCTTTCGCTGCAGCTAATACACCTACTACGTCATCATTTTCATCAAATATTGGTACAGCAAATGTACTACCTAACTCTCCACTAACTCTATCTTGCATAAATTCAGAAATACTTTCTTCTCCATTCATTGCTTTTTGAAAATATTCTCTATCTGAAAAGTTAACACCTTTGAAGTCCTTAGAGTACCCATATCCATTAGGGTCAATTAATCCGATTATTTGAAAACTTGATTCTTGGACATAATTATTCAATATATCTTTCATCTCATCTGAGTTGTATCCACTTTTTAAAGAAAGGGCTATACTTAAATTTTTAAGTTCAGTAATACTAGACTCAAGCTTAATATTCATTATATCTGTAGTTCGATCTGCTACTTCCAACAATCTTTCTTTTGTATCATCATTTAATACACTACTCATATAAGCTAAATATGTAAACGAACAAATTAATGCAAATACTATAGTAATAGAAAAAGCAGCAACTACTTTTAAAGTATAGTTTCTTTTCCGCTTCATTTTTCACCCCCTATGTCCAATTAAAGTTTCCATATATAGTTGTTTTCATTTTTACATATTTTCATTATATCATATACAAGAAAATTTTGTCTTCTTTTTCTATAATTTAGCATTTTGAAACATTTATATGAGAATATTTTTAAAATATATTTAATT
>OGSQ01000365.1_pt1 | contig 20150 bp, 15 predicted proteins | sample 1573921 | NCBI WGS metagenome assembly OGSQ01 (sample SAMN03295832, study PRJEB24534) | human gut metagenome | isolation source: fecal sample 7 from infant 4 | host: Homo sapiens | place: USA: Pittsburgh, PA | collected 2014-07 | reverse complement strand
ACATAATAATTAGAATAATTAGATTTTACACTAATTTGTATTAGATAAATTGCTTTTATAGGTATATAAAAGTAATTACTTGTCGATTATTGAAATAATAGATTTACAAGTATAAAATATTATTGTATAATAAATTTCGTTGAAAATAGAATAAATAAGATAGAGGATGCAGTATTTAAAAGTAAGTTTGTGGAGTTTAAGCAAACAGAGAAGCAAGCCAAAAGGAAAAACTGCCGAAACATATGGTTGAAAGCTTTAAGACTATATAGTTGGGGTTATGTAGAATATACATAACACTGTCATAAATTTATTTATGGTGAGCTATCATGATGGGTATATTTTATTATTTAAAAATTGATTATATACATTTCTCAATTTATAAATAATACAGTGGAAAATATAGTCTTGAGTGATTTGCTTCACTCAAGGCTTTTTTATGTATTACAAAATGAGGAGTGATAGTAATGAATTTAGCAAGTTTAAAGAAAGGCTTAGCTAAAAAGAAATCAGGGGAAGGGTTCAAAGTACCACATACCCTAGTTATAATAAGTATAATACTAGTAATTGTTGCAATAGCTACATATATAGTGCCTGGAGGCTCATATGAAAAAATAGTAAATGAAGCTGGTAAGACAGTAGTTGTAGATGGATCATTTAAGTATGTAGATAGTAATCCACAAGGAATATTTGCTTTATTACAAGCACCTATTCAAGGAATTATAGCTGGTGCTGAAATAATAGCATTTTTATTTGTAGTAGGTGGATCATTTAATATAATTACAAGAACAAAAGCAATAGATTTTGGAATCGTTCGTATAGTTAATGCTTTCAAGGGAAAAGAAATACTAATAATACCAATATTATTTACTATATTCTCTTTAGGTGGAGCAGTGTTTGGGATGACTGAAGAAGCAATACCATTTATTACAATGATGGTGCCACTAGTATTAGTATTAGGATATGATAGTATTGTTGCGGTAGCCATTACATATTTAGCATGCAATACTGGATTTGCATCAGCAATGCTTAATCCATTTAACGTTGGAATAGCTCAATCAATAGCTGAATTACCAATGTACTCAGGAATAGGGTATAGAACTATAGTATGGTTAGTATCAACAATAGCATCTATAATATTTATTATGTTTTATGCTAATAAAATAAAGAAAAATCCTAAGTTAAGTCCTGTTTATGAAAGTGATGAGAAAAAGCGTCAAAGTTTATCTAGTGTTGATAATATAGATGATAAAATTTCATTAACTCATAAGATAATATTGTTTTTACTTCTAGCATGTATAGGTATAATAATATGGGGAGTATTAGCAAAAGGATTTTGGATAACTGAAATAGGATCAGTATTTTTAGCAATAGGAGTCTTATCAGGAATAATAGGAAGACTATCTGCTGATGAAATGGCAGATGCATTTATACAAGGTGCAAAAGATATGATAGGTGCAGCAATAATGTTAGGATTTGCAAGAGCTATATTAATCATAGCAGAAAATTCTAATATAATAGATACTATCTTATTCCGATTAGCAAACATTATAGGTACTATTCCTGGAATATTGGCATCATACATAATGCTACCAGTACAAATGATTATTAATTTCTTTATAAGCTCAGGGTCGGGACAAGCGGCATTAACTATGCCAATACTTGCACCGCTTGGAGATTTAGTAGGTATATCTCGTCAGTTAACAGTATTAATATTCCAATTAGGAGATGGATTCTCAAATGCAATGTTCCCAACATCAGGAATATTAATTGCTTGTATAGGACTTGGAGGAATTCCTTATTCTAAATGGTTAAAATGGATATTACCACTACAAGCTATACTATTTACACTTGGAATAGTATTTATAACAATAGCTCAAGTAATTGGATGGAGCTAATAAGTTATTAGATTTTATAAAAATATAAGAGAAATAAACTATAAGCCAATGATATTAAAGTTATCATTGGCTTATATTATTTATAAGAAAAGAATAGCTTTTGGTATAATAGATATAGGACAAAAGAAAGCTTAAAAAGTCGGGATATGAACCTTTTATGATGATAAGATTAGATTAACGAATTGCAAGGGAGGTAAAAATATGGAATGGATTGAAAGTATTAGAGAAGCTATTTCCTATATTGAAGATAATATTACAAAGGATATATCCATAAAGGAAATTGCAGATAAGGTAAATATTTCTCCTTTTTATTTTCAAAAAGGATTTGGAATGTTATGTGGATATTCCCTAAGTGAGTATATTAAGGGAAGAAGACTTGCACTTGCCGGCAGTGAGGTTTTATCTACTGATGAAAAGATTATAGATATTGCAATAAAGTATGGATACGATTCTCCAGATAGTTTTACCAAAGCTTTTACAAGATTTCATGGAGTTACACCATCAGCAGTTCGAAAAGAGGGTGCAATGATAAAGTCCTTTGTTGCCCTTAAAATAAAATTTTCGTTGGAAGGTGGATATATTATGGACTATAAAATAATTGAGAAGGACGAATTTAAAGTTATAGGAGCATCTAAGAAATTTAAATATGATTCAGCATTTGTAGATGTACCATCATTTTGGAATGATCATATTTCACAAGGAAAGCTAAATGATATATGTGGAATGTATGGTATTAACATTGATGAAGAAATGGGCGGTAATGAGTTTGAGTATCTTATTGCAGAGGATTATTCAAAAGAGAAAGAAGATATGGAAGGATATATAGTTAAAACAATTCCTAAGTTTACTTGGGCTGTTTTCCCTTGTTATGGACCAGGTCCAGAATCAATTCAAGAAACTAATAAGAAAATATTTTCAGAGTGGTTACCAAACTGTAGAGATTATGAAATTGCTGCAGGTTACAATATAGAAATGTATAATGATCCAAGTAAGTATGAAAATGGAGTTTTAGATAAGAATTATTATAGTGAAGTTTGGATTCCAGTAAAGAAAAAATAGTGTTTAACTCAAGGAGCAACGATGTGTTGCTCCTTTTTTATCAATTTAGTTATTAAGTATTCTATTAATTGCTAATTAAAAATCAACATTTTATTATAACTGCCATGAATTTTAAATTTTAGACCATAAGAGCAAGAATTAGGATGAAATAAAACTAATTACTTGCTAAAATATCAATATCAATTGTTTTTAGAAAATATAAATAAATACATTTTATATCAGAACTAGAGCTAGTATAAGCCAAGAAAGGATAATAAATAAAGATGCCTACTAATACAAATCTTTCATTTGATGAAATGTGGGAAAGAATTATAATTTTACTTATGGAGGATATTATATGACTAAAAGATTTAAATTAGATTATGAATCTCCAATTGGAGTTATTGAAATAATAGGTACAAAGGATGCTATAATTTCAATATTATTTTCTGAAGAAAGCACAAAGAAGAATTTGATTCAGTTAGATACTCCTAAAGTTTTAATAAAATGTTATGAAGAACTTGATGAATATTTTAAAGGTACCCGTTATGACTTTACAATCCCATATGAATTTCAGGGAACAGATTTTCAAAAAGCTGTTTGGAATGATCTAAAGAACATTTCGTATGCTGAGACAGTTTCATATAAAGATATAGCTATTTCTATTGGAAATGAAAAAGCAGTTAGAGCAGTAGGAAGTGCAAATGGTAAAAATAAATTAAGTATAATTATTCCTTGCCATAGAGTAATTGGTTCTAATAGCAAATTAACAGGTTATGCTGGAGGACTATGGAGGAAAGAGTGGCTTCTTAATCATGAGAAGTCTTTTAAGAATAAAGAAACAAAATAATAGAGAGTTGAAAATTGAAATTATTTTATGAAAATGGAGAATAATTCACATATTTATTTGTATGAGAATAATCTATTAATGAAGAATTTTTGTTAATGGAGGTATCTGGTGGGATACTATGTTAGAGTGGAAACTAATGTAACAATTTTTGTAGAAGATCTTAATCCACATGCAGATAAAACAATTTTATTTATACATGGGTGGCCTGGTAGCCATGATTTATTTGAATATCAATTTGATCAGCTTCCTAAAAAGGGTTATAGATGCATTGGAATAGATATAAGAGGCTTTGGTGACTCAAGTAAGCCTTTTGAAGGATATGATTATGATCGTTTAGCAGATGATGTGAAAGCTGTAGTGGATGCATTAAAATTAAAGGATTTTACCCTTGCAGGACATTCAACTGGAGGTGCAATAGCAGTTAGATATATGAGCCTCCATAAAGGTCATGGAGTATCTAAATTAGCTCTTTTTGCAGCTGCAGCACCTAGCCTTATAAAACGTGATAACTTTCCATATGGAGTAGACAAGGAAGTAGTAACTAACATTATTCAAGGAACATATACAGATCGTCCTAAAATGCTAAGAGATTTTGGCGATATATTTTTCTTTCAGCATACAACACAAGCCTTTTCAGATTGGTTCTTTCAATTAGGCTTAAAGGCAGCAGGATGGGCAACTGCAGCAATAGCAAATACATGGATTAATGAAGTATTATTTTCTGATTTAGAAAAAATAGATGTTCCAACTTTAATCATCCACGGTATCCATGATAAAGTTGTTCCATTTGAACTAGGACAAATTCAAAATCAAAAAATTAAAAATTCAAAACTTCTACCTTTTAAATATAGTGGACATGCATCATTTTATGATCAAAAAGATAAATTCAATGATGAATTAATGAAATTTATAGAAGAGTAGAAAATTAAAGATATAAAAATAGTAGCTTTCTAATTAATAGTAAGCTACTATTTCTTTTCTACCATTATTTCTATTTTCACACAATATTGTTTTTCATCTTTTGTGGAAAGCTCATTTAAAGGATATTCTTCATATGCATCACTACAAATTTTTAAATTATTTTCTTTTATATATTCATATAATTTAATATAAAGATCATCTGATTCTCCATAAGCACATCTACCGTAGAAAACTACATACTTACCTTCAGGTTTATAAGTATTATGCCCATTTAATATTTTAAAATAGTATTGCTTGGCATATAATGGATTTTCAGTTTCGATATCATCTTTACTAATAATAGCACCTAAGGGATAACCTATTTCAATTCCATTTTCATAGGCATAATTATAAAATGATATAACGAAATCTTCTATAGTATCATCAGAAGGTGTTGTAGGAATTAATGGACCTAAGAAAATAGGTTCTTTCTTTTTATATTCAATACTTATAGTATTTTCTTCATATTTAATAGCTTCTTCAGCCATATCAACATAAAGTTGCATAACCTCTAATATACGTTTAAGCTTTTTTATTTCGGTTAATATATGTTCTTTTTGAGAACTAAATAAAGAAAACATCTCTTCAGGAGTACGAATATCAATATACCTTTTAATTTCATTAATTCCAATTCCGATTTCCCTTAAAGAAATAATTAAATATGCTGTAGATAATTGATTTTGTGAATAATAGCGATAACCATTTTTACCACGAAATTCTGGAGAGAGAAGTCCAATTTGGTCATAATACCTTAAGTTTTCACGTTTTATTCCAGTTAAAAATGAAAATTCTTTGATTGTCATTTGAGATTTATTTTTCATAAAATCCTCCAAAATTTTAAATAAAGTGTTGACATTAAAGTTACTTTAAGCTTTATAATACCACTTGAAATAATTATTTGCAAAAATTTTTTACATAATGGAGGTAGACTATGAAGTATTTAAAATTGTTTCTAAGAGAAAGAAAAGGCAAAGTTTTAATGACATTAATTATGCTTTTAGGACAATCAATTGGAACATTGCTGATTCCATTTTTAATAGCAGGTATTGTAGATAATGGAATTTTAAAAGGTGATATAAATGAAATTACAAGAATAGGAATTCAAATGCTGATAGTTCTTTTAGTAACAACAGTTGCAGCAGTACTAGGTAGTTATTTTTCTGCTGATATTGCTGCAGCTTTAGGATTTTATATGAGAGATAAGATATTTAGAAAGAGTCAGGAGTTATCTATTCATGAATTTGATAATATTGGAGTATCATCAATGATTACACGTACCACCTCTGATATCTCTAATATGCAACAGACTTTTGGTTTAGCACTGCAGTTAATAGTCCCAGCACCACTTGTTATTGGATCATCTATTATTATGACTGCTTATACTAATGAAACTCTAGCCTTAATACTAATTGCATCTATAATAATATTTATTATTTTTGCATGGTTAATACTTAAGAAGTCAACAATTATTTCTAAAAGGGTTCAGAGTAAATTAGATCACATTAATCAGGTGATAAGAGAAGCTATAACTGGAATACGTGTTATTCGTGCTTTTGGAAATGAGAAATACGAAGAAGGAAGAGCAAGAAGTGCTTTTGAAGGTTATGCAACAGATATGGTAAAGCTAAACAAGTTATTTGCCGTATTAAATCCTATAGTATGGCTTATAATGGGATTATCTATGGCTATTATAGTATGGCTTGGTGGAGTACTTTCTATGAATGCATCAATGGAAATAGGAGAAATAACAGCGGTTACTGAATACTCAATTATTACACTTAGTTATTTAATTCTCGCTACAACAACAAGTGTTACTCTTCCTAAAATGAAATCATGTCTTGATCGTATAGAGGAAGTTCTAGAAATTAATCCAGAGATTAAGGATTTAACGCTAGAAAAGAAAGAGGTACAAGCTAATAATACAGTTGTTGAATTTGATAATGTATCTTTTATATATCATGGTGCAGAGGAAGAAGTTATAAAGGATTTATCATTTTCATGCAAAGTAGGTGAGACAACAGCAATTATAGGGAGTACAGGTTCCGGTAAGAGTACTATTGCTAATCTTATATTAAGGCTACATGATATTAATAGAGGTGAAATTCGTATAAATGGAGCTGATATAAGAAGCTTTTCTCAAAAAGAACTTAGAAATAAGGTAGGGTATGTTCCTCAGAAAGCTTTGCTATTTAGTGGAACAATTGAAGACAACTTAAGAATGGGATATGAAGATGCAACAAGTGAAGAAATGAAAAGAGCACTAATTATTGCTCAAGCAAAAGATTTTGTAGATAAATTACCAAATGGAATAAAATCAGAAGTTTCTCAAGGAGGCTCTAATTTCTCAGGTGGACAGAAGCAACGTCTTTCCATTGCTAGAGCACTTGTAAGGAAGGTTCCAGTTTATATTTTTGATGATAGTTTTTCAGCTTTAGATGTAAAAACAGATTCAGCATTACGTAAATCTCTTAAGGAAAATATGAAAGATGCTGCAAAGATAATAATTGCTCAGAGAGTAAGTACTATAATGGATGCAGATCAAATCCTTGTGCTAGATGAGGGAAAACTAGTTGGTGTTGGAAAACATGAGGAACTAATGAAAAATTGTTCAGTATATCAAGCAATTGCTAAAAGTCAGATGAATATTAAGGAGGCTTGATTTTAATGGAAAAAGATAAAGAAATAGATATAATGGAATTTCATGAGGATATTCCTAGAAATACAAAAAAGACTATTAAAAGGTTAATGATAAGATTATCAGATCAAAAGAAAAAGTTAGTAATAGTAGGCTTATCCACTTTACTTGGAAGTGCATCCTATGCAGTTATGCCATTACTAGTTGGTAGTGCTATAGATAATTTAGTAACTGCAATTCGTAGTTTTAATGGATCTTTAAGTGTTATTAAGGTAGTAACAGATGCACTTTTTATACCAGTTTTAATGTTAATAGGAGTTTCTATTATTAGTAGTTTAGTATCTTACATTCAGCAATATATAATAGCTAGCATTGGTGAAAACTTGACTCTATCACTACGTACAGAAATAAGTGAGAAAATTAATAGACTACCACTTAAATACTTTGACTCACATAAAACAGGTGATGTAATGAGTAGGGTAACAACTGATCTTGAAAAAGTATCACAAGTAATGCAAGTTGGCTTTATGCAGTTTATATCTTCTTGCTTTACAATTGTACTTACAATTATTGCGATGCTTATATTAAATCCAAAGTTATCATTATTAATTTTTATATTTATTGGAATTAGTGCTGTAGCAACTAACTATGTATCAAGTTTAAGTCAACGTTACTATGGTGATAATTTTGCTGCTATGGGAGAATTAAGTGGAAAAATTGAAGAAGTATATTCAGGTAACAGAATTATTAAGGTCTTTAATCAACAAGAGAAAACAATTGAGGAAGTTTCAGAGCTTAATAAAAAGCAGTTTGAAGCAAATAGAAGAGCACAGTTTGTTGACTTTGCGATATATCCAACTATAAGGCTTTTAAATCAATTAGGATTTATAGCTACTGCTATTGTAGGTGGGATGATGGCAATTGGTGGACAAATTTCTCTAGGTGCTATTCAAGCATTTTTACAATATGTAAATCAAGTTTCTGAACCTATTACTCAAGCTTCTTATGTTATAATGGCTCTGCAATCTGCAATTGCTGGTGCAGAAAGAGTTTTTGAATTATTAGATGAAGAGGAAGAAATTGCAGATAGTAAATTTAATGAGATTTCTTTTAAAGAAAACCCTATAACTGAAGGTAGAGTTAATTTTGAAAATGTAAAATTTGGTTATACTAAAGAGAAAACTTTAATAAAAGACTTGAATCTTGAAGTTAAACCAAATGAAATGGTAGCAATTGTTGGACCAACAGGTGGAGGAAAAACAACTTTAATTAATTTAATTATGCGCTTCTATGAATTAAATGGAGGTTCCATATCAATTGATGGTATTAATATAACTGAAATACCAAGAAATATATTACGTAGGCAAATAGGTATGGTACTTCAAGATACATGGTTATTTGAAGGTACAATAGCTGAAAATATTGCCTATGGTAAGATGGATGCTACTCGCGAAGAAATTATAGATGCTGCAAAAGCTGCCTGCTGTGATCATTTTATTCGTACACTTGAGCATGGTTATGATACTGTAATATCAAGTGAAACAGCAAATGTATCACAAGGTCAAATGCAGTTATTAACTATAGCTCGTGCTATGCTAACTAATCCAAGTATTATGATATTAGATGAAGCTACATCAAGTGTAGATACTAGAACAGAAGTAGAAATTCAAAAAGCTTTATCAAGGCTTATGAAGGACAAGACTAGCTTCGTCATAGCTCACAGACTTTCAACTATTCAAAATGCAGATATGATACTAGTTGTAAAAGATGGAGATATAGTAGAGAGAGGAAATCATGAAAGTCTTTTAGAACAAAATGGTTTCTATGCATCACTTTATTATAGCCAGTTTGAAGTTGCTAATTAAATAAAAATTATATACGGATTAAGGGAATTAGTCCTAAAGTATAAAAGGTGCTGTATCAGATTGATTTTATAGATCAACGCTAGTACAGCTTCTTTTTTAGTTAATATGCTTAGAATCTATAATATTGAGTAACTCTTATTTGTTTTTATTCTTATTATTAACAGGAAGAAGAGAAATTATATTATTTACTCATTAAACTCAATAGAAATAGATTATTTGCCATGCAATATTTATGAATATATAAATTGAAAAATAGGATATAAATTATTCTATAAAATATTAAGCTCAAATGTATTGAAAAATATGTTAACACTAATTACACTTAAGAGTAGATAAAATAAAAAACGTAAGATGGGGAGTTTTTATGTATACGATTAGAAAAATAAAAAGTGAAGAAATAGAAAAAGTAATGGAGTTATGGAAGACAAGTACAATTAAAGCACATAGCTTTATTGAAAAGGAATATTGGGAAAATAATTATGAGGTTGTAAAAAATATTTATATACCTATGTCAGAAACTTTTGTATATGATGATGGAGAAGAAATAAGAGGATTTATAAGCATTATAAACAAAGAATTTATAGGGGCTTTATTTATAGATGTTGACTACAAAGGATTAGGAATCGGAAGTAAATTAATTGACTATGTAGATAATAAATATAACAAACTAGAATTAGCAGTATACAAAGAGAATGAAAGTGCTGTTAAGTTTTATAAGAAGAAAGGCTTTAAAATAATTGAAGAACAAAAGAATGAAGACTCAGGATTATATGAATACATAATGGAAAAATTAAGATTAAATTAAGGACTTATATATCTAAATAAATATCTTGACAAGGTAATAATCGAATTTAGTGATTAAAAAGCTATTGATTAAATTATTAATCAATAGCTTTTTTTATTTCCTATTATTTGTAAGGATTTAATTTTATTTAAATTATTAAGGTAATCTAAATTAAAGTAATTAATAAAAATCATATCGAGACAATACATTAAAGAGTATTTAGAACTAAAAGGTAGATGTTGTTTCATCACCGAATCTATTTCTAATGGAACTCCTTCTACTATATAATCAGAATACTTTGCTATTTTACCTGACTTAGTATTTGTTATTAAAATTATTTTCAAACAAGAATTTTTCTTTATATATTTAGCAAGATCATAAAGCTCAGTTGAACTTCCTGAATTAGATACTAAAATTATTATTCCTTCAGTAATTTCAGTCATTGATTTAATGATGTTTTCAGGATGTCTTTCAAAATATACATCATCTTTAATTTTTTTTAATTTATAAAAAAAATCATATGCAATATTTGCAGAGTTGGATCGTGCAAATATATAAATAGAATTTTTATTTATAAGATTTACTATATTATTCACGGAATCAATAATGTTTTCGTGTGTTGATGAAATTGTAAGAAAGAGATTTTCTCTAAGATTAACTGAATTATTAATCGATTTAGTTGATGAATTACTATATTTTATTAAATATCGCAATTCATCAAAACCATCTAGTTCTAGATATTTGCAAAATTTAGATACAGATGCTATTGAAACGTTAGATTCATTTGCAAGTTGTTGGATTGTATATTTTGGTATGGCAGTTTCATTTCTTAATACAATTTTAGAGATTTGTTGATGGGAATCGCACATTAAATCAAAATTACTCTTAATTATATTTATTATATCTTTCAAAATATTAACTCCTTACTAAAATCATTTTTATAAAACAAAGAAAGTTGTTTTTTAGTAGATATTAAAATATATTATAAATTTCCACTGAAATATTAGTTTTACAAATATATTATAGAATAAATTTGTAAAAAAATAAACAATATAAAGCAAAATTAGTAAAAATTTTTACTCGAGGTAAAAGATATTAATATCGTATATGGAATTTTAACTTCTATGATATACTTTACCTGAGTCCCGGGAATACGATTTCAAAAAGGAGTGTATAATAATGAAGGAAAAGTTACAACAATTAGGTCAAGCAATGTTAATCCCGATTTCTATTATAACTATAGGATCATTTTTTATGGGGGTTGGTGGAGCCTTTACTTCTGAAGGAACAATTAGTAGTTTAGGTTTAGAAAATATTATATATGAAGGATCATTGCTTTATAATTTCTTTATGATTTGTAAAGCTATGGGAGATTCTGTATTTAGCAACTTACCTATTTTCTTTGCAATCGGTGTTTCTTTTGGGTTAGCAAAGAAAGAAAAGGGTTGGGCAGCTTTCTCAGGAGCAGTTGGGTTCCTAACAATGCATTTAATTATAAGTACATTATTTAAATTAAATGGAATAGGACCAGATACAACATCAATAGAATATTACACTAGTACAGGAATGAGTCAAATTGAGGCTGTTAGATATAAATCTTTATATACAAGTGTTTTAGGTTTCTTCTCATTTAATATGGGTATATTCGGAGGTCTAATAATTGGATTTACAACAGCTATTTTACATAATAAATTTTATAATATAAAACTTCCATTAGTATTGGAATTCTTTGGCGGTACTAGAACAGTACCAATATTAACTTTATTAGCTGGAACAGCTTGGGCAATTATTTTATATTTCGTATGGCCATCAATTGGATTAATGTTAGCAAGTTTTAGTGATTTCATAAGAAATACTGGATTATTTGGAACTTTTGTATGGGCAATAGCTGATAAGGGACTATTACCATTAGGTTTACATCACTTAATTACAACTCCACTAAGATTAACTCAACTTGGAGGAACAATGGAGGTTTGTGGTCAAATATATGAAGGTACAACTAATATTTATATGGCACAATTAGCTTGTCCTGACTCAGGTAAGTTATTAGTAAGAGGATTTACTTCAGGACGTATATTACTACATTTTGGTGGATTAGTAGGTGCTGCATTAGCAATGTATCAATGTGCACATAAGAGTAAGAGGAAAGCAGTTGCAGGACTACTAATACCGGTAGTTGCAACAATGATTCTATTCGGTGTTACTGAACCAATTGAATTTACATTCTTGTTTGTTGCTCCATGGTTATTCTACTTAGTACACGTTCCTCTAACAGGATTAGCCTTTGTTGTAGGTGAAATGTTTAATATATCTGTATATGGTGGATCTATAAAGGATATGTTACCTACATTTTTACAACCAGAAAAACTATATTTAACACCATTTTTATTTTTAATACCGATATTCTTTGCAATATATTATTTCTTATTTAAATATCTAATATTAAAGTTTGATATTAAAACTCCAGGTAGAGATACTAAGGAAGAAGATGATGTTAAATTATTTACTAAGAAAGAATATAAAGAAAAAGTAGAATCTAACAAGAAGAGAGAAGATGAACCTAAAGTAGAAGGAAGTATTTTAGCAAATAAAATAGTAGAAGCCTTAGGTGGAAAAGAAAATATTCAAAATGTAGGTAACTGCATGACTAGACTACGTGTAACTGTGAAAGATGATAGTTTAGTAGTAGATGAAAGCGAATGGATAAATAAATTAGAAGCTCATGGAGTAGTTAGAAAAGGAAATTCGATTCAAATTATATATGGGACAAGAGTTCCAATGGTTGCAGGAGATGTAAGAGATCTATTAGATGAAGAATAATACTGGCTTATAAGAAGGAGAAATATATGGATAAGAAGATACATGCAATTTCGCATACACACTGGGATAGAGAATGGTATTTTACTGATAGTGAATCTAGAGTTTTATTATCAAAAGCATTAGATGAAATAATTGAGGCTTTAGAAAACAATCCGGATTTTTTATACTATCATTTAGATGGACAAAGTTCATTAATTGAGTCTTATTTAGAGCAAAAGCCAAATGAGAGAGAAAGAATAGAAAAATTAGTAAGTGAAGGAAGATTATTAGTTGGTCCATGGTATACTCAGCCAGATATTTTTAATATAAATGCAGAATCTATTGTAAGAAATTTTAAATATGGAATTGAATATGCAGAAGATTTAGGCAAAAGTATGGATATTGCATATTTACCAGATACATTTGGTTCAAATGCTCAATTGCCACAGATAGCTAATGGTTGTGGTTTAACAGGAATAATAGTAAGACGTGGATATAGCCCTGAGGTACATGGAGATACTGAATTAGTATGGAAATCTTTAGATGGAACTGAAGTGCTTACAGCGGTACAAGCTTATGGATATTCTGTAGGTCATCCTGTAAGAGGTGCAAGAAATAGAAACTTTGATAAGGAACATTTAAAAATTGAGACATATCCATTAATGGAAAGTGTAAAAAAATTATCAGCATCTCAGCATGTTATGTGTCCAATTGGAGGCGACCAAGTAAGTGTTGATAAAGATTTCAACTTATTTGTTGACAAGTTAAATGAACATAAGACTACTGATGATGAGTATATACAAAGTTCGTTGCCAATATATATGGATGAAATAAGAAAAGAAATCGATAATTTCAAAGTGTTTGAAGGCGAATTTAGAACTCCAGTATATTCAAGAGTGCATAAAACAATAGGTTCATCAAGATATGATATAAAAGATGCTAATCATGTAGCAGAACAACATTTAATTAGAGTTTCAGAACCAATTACTGCAATAGCAAAGGATTTAAATTTTTGGTATGATCAAACATCATTAGAAAGAGCCTGGAAGTTGATTTTACAAGCTCATGCCCATGATAGTATGGGAGGGTGTAATTCTGATGAAACAAATAAGGAAATAGTTGAAAGATGTATTAAGGCAGATCAAATTGCCATTGCAATATATAATATTTTAGCTAAAAATATAGTTCTAAATATTGAAAATAATGAATATAATTCTTATTTCACTATTTTCAATGGAGGATTAACAAATAATGCTAAACGTAGTAAACATATATTAGTTACGGATTCTTCTAACTTTAAGCTATTTGACGATAAAAATAATGAAGTTAAATTTGATATAGTAAAGCAAATTAAAATTAAAAAGCCAAGAAAAGTATTATTAACAGTAAATGGTGAGGTAGAAGAAAATGTTGATGAATACTACTATGTAAGTAATATTTATTTAGGAGATACATTTATTCCTACTTTAGGATACACTACATTATTTATAAAAGAAGAAAATAATGATAATAGTGAAGACGAAAATAGTAAAACTAATAAAGTAGAAAATGATTTCTATATAATTGAAGTAGAAAATGGTAAGTTATCTCTATTTGATAAAGAAACTAAAAATAAATATATAGATTTTGTTTATTTTGAAGACGTAGCAGATGATGGTGATTTATATGATTTCTCCCCTATAGATGGAGATACTCCAATAATTATAAAAAATGTAGAAGTTGCTAATAGTCAAATTAAGAGTATGTATAGTGAGTTAGAATTAAAATATGAGTTTGAACTACCAAAATCACTATTAGAAAATAGACAAGGAAGAACTAGTGATGTTGTATCGCAATGTATAAAATTATCTTGTAAGCTTTGGAAAGATAGCAGAAGAATAGAGTTAACAGCAACTTATAATAATGAAGTTGATGATCATAGATTAAGAGCAATATTTGATCTAGGAAAATCTATTAATGAAGTATATGCTGATTTACCATTTGGATATATAAAAAGAGATAGTAACACAGATATAGATTTAAAGATTTCTGCTGAATATAATGTAAATATAGAACCGTTACAGAATACTTTAATAGTACCATTTGATCAAAATGACTACATGTCATTGTTAGTTAAATCAATTAAAGAATATCAAATTATTGATAATAATAAAATTGGTATATCTCTATTTAAGGGAGTAGGACAATTAGGTAAGAATGACTTAGTATATCGTCCAGGTAGAGCTTCGGGTAGAGAATATGCAGCTCCAGATGGACAATTAAGAAAAGAATTAACTTTTGATTTTGCCTTTGAACTATATAATAATGAAGAAAATGTACCGTTTTATAAAACATTATCAAGTTTAGATGAATACTTAAATCCATGCTTTAGTTATCAAAATCAGGATTTAAAGAAAGATGTACAAAGACTAGGTTTCTTTGATATATCTGTAAAAGAGAATAAAGTTAATACATCATATGGATATTTAAATTCTGAATACTTAATGGAATCTAAATTAATATTTAGTTCTATTACAGAAACTAAGAGTGGAGATAAACTATTAAGATTATTTAATCCATCTGATAATGAGATAAATATTGATATTTCTAAAATACCTCTATATGGAAAAGCATATAAATCAGATTTTCTAGGAAACAATATTGAAAATTTAGATAAGTGTGTGGTAAATAGATTCCAAGCTATCAATATATTAATAAAATAAATTGGAGGATGAATTAGATTATAAAAAGATCTAATTCATCTTTTTAGTGATAAGTAGTAAGATTTGTAGAAGAGGAGTATAAATTATGATTTTTAATAAGGAATGGTTAACTAAAAGCAAAATACGACTATTATTTATAGTTATGGGATTTTTAGTGGTAATTGCCTTTTTAGTATCAATTATTGTAACTGCAACTAATAAAAGAATACATAGAACTATGGATGATATGAATCAAATTTCTTATGAAGAACTCTTTAATAAAAATGATGATAAGTATTTTGTTTATTTTTATCAAGATGAATGTATAGTATGTAAAGAAATTAAAGATGAAATAATAAAATATTCAAAAAAAGGTGAAGTACCAATTTATGCATTAAATATGGGATTACCAAGTAATGAAGAAGGTTGGTATGAATGGGAAAAACATCATGAGCAATTTGATAAAGAAATTGGTATTATAAGTGAAAATGGTAAAAAAGAATTCTTTGATGGAGATACAGAAGAAAAGTATACAAATGATACTGAAGTAAATTGGGAAATCATAAATGAGGATAGCAAGATAATTGCTAAGAATAATACTCCATATATAAATATTGATGAATTTTCAAATGGAAATGTAAAAATAGCAACAACTCCATCTATGATTTTAGTAGAGAATAATAAATTCAAAGAATTTTATTCTACTGTAACAGAGATATTTAATGAGTTAAATACTTACTACTAAATATAAGTTAATATTAAATATGAAAAATTAAGGAGCTTAAAGAATGTATCCAATAAAATTCGAAAATTTATATTACGAAAAGGTCTGGGGAGGAAGAGACTTAGAAGAATTTAGAGAAAATCTTCCGTCAGGAAATATAGGTGAAAGCTGGGATATAGCATGTCATCCTAATGGCATGAGTATAGTTTCTAATGGAGAATTAAAAGGCAAGACTTTTAAAAAGATAATTGAGATGTATGGTAAGGATTTATTAGGTGAGAAAGTTGACGTGGAAGAATTTCCTTTATTAGTTAAATTGATAAATTCAAAGGAAAAACTATCAGTTCAAGTACATCCTGATGACGAATATGCAAAAAAAGTGGAAAGCTCTTTAGGAAAAACAGAAGCATGGTATGTTGTCGATGCTAATCCAGTAGCTTCATTAATAGTTGGAACAAAAGATTGTGATAAGGAAACTTTTGAGAAGGCTATAAAAGAAGGTAGAATAGAAGATTATTTAAATAAAATAGAAGTAAAAAAAGGTGATTGTTTTCTTATAAATAGTGGTCTTGTACATGCTATATGTGAAGGTGTTATTATAGCTGAGATACAGCAGAACAGTGATATTACATATAGAATTTACGATTATGGAAGAGCGAGAGAAATTCATGTAGAAAAGTCTTTAGATGTAATTAAATTTGATTTAGAAGTATTAAATTTAAGTGGAATTGAATTTAAAGAATACGATGAATATAAAAAAGCTATTCTTTGTAAAAGTAATTATTTCACAATAGAAAAGTATGTAATAAATAAAGAGCTTATTGAGACTAGTAACTCAGACAAATTTTTTATATTTTCTTGTGTTGAAGGTTTTGGAAAAATAAAAACTAAGAATTACACGTTGGATATATATAAAGGTGATAGTGTTTTAATACCTGCAAAGTTAGGTCAGTATTCAATAGAAGGAAATATTACTTTGTTAAAGAGTTATATATAACAGGAGGAAATTATGTTTAAAATATTTAAAAATAAAGAATCAAGGATAGTTTCACCGGCAACTGGGATAATTAAAGATATTTCTAAAGTAGATGATGAAACTTTTGCTTCAAAGTGTCTAGGTGAAGGGTTTGCTGTAGAACCTTCAAGCGGAGTTGTTGTATCACCTGTAGATGGATCAATTGAAGCGATTTTCCCAACTAAACATGCATTAGTTATTAAATCTAAAGATGAGAAAAATATATTAATACATATAGGGGTTGATAGTGTACAACTAGAAGGTGAAGGTTTTAAGTTATTAGTTGAAGAAAAACAGAAAGTTAAGGTGGGACAAAAGATTGTAGAAGTCGACTTAGATATGATAAAAAGCAAAATTCCATCATCTGATATTATGGTTATATTTACAGATGGAGACTCATTTAATTTGATAGAGAAAGAGAGAAGCATAAAAGCAGGAGAAAAAATTTAGGATATTATAAAATTACATAAATTATTTACAAATAAATCTAAAAGTGATAAAATTAACACAAATAAACATAATATTGATAGTATAATATTATTAAACAGTGATAGGGACGAGTATTATAGAATACTGTTCTAAGAGAGAAAGTGTCATTGGCTGTAAGCACTTTTAAATATGACTATAAGAAAACTACCCTGGAGTGATGGTTTAGTATCAATAAAATGAGAAATGCCATCGGTGAAGATCGATAATACTTACAGAGATGAATTGAATTTTTAATTCAATTTGGGTGGAACCACGTATATAACATTCGTCCCAAGATATGGGATGGGTGTTTTTTTATTTTTAATTAAATCTACAAAAGGAGGTAGAATGTAATGATTAACGTAAAATTAAAAGATGGATCAATAAGAGAAGTCAAAGAAGAATCAAATGTTTTAGAATTAGCTAGTTTAATAAGCAAGAAGTTAGCAAAAGTTGCTGTAGCAGGTGAAGTAAATGGAACCTTAGTCGATTTAAGCTATAAGCTTAAAGATGAAGATGAGGTAAATATACTAACTTACGATGATGAAATAGGAATTGAGGTTATGAGACATACTACCTCACATGTGATGGCACAAGCAGTTAAAAGAATATATAAAGATGCAAAAGTAACTATTGGTCCATCAATAGAAAATGGATTTTACTATGACTTTGATATAGAGAATTCATTAAATAATGAAGATTTAGCTAAAATTGAAGAAGAAATGAATAATATAATAAAAGAAGATTTGATTATAGAAAGAATGGAGTTATCTAGAGAAGAAGCTATAAAGCTAATGGAAGATAGAGATGAACCTTACAAGATTCAGATAATAAAAGAGCTTCCGGAGGGAGTAACAATATCTCTTTATAAACAAGGTGAGTTTGTTGATCTTTGTAGAGGCCCTCATTTATATTCAACTAAATCAATTAAGGCTTTTAAATTGACAAGTGTTGCAGGAGCTTATTGGAAGGGTAATGAAAAGAATAAAATGCTACAAAGAGTGTATGGTGTAGCATTTTCTAATAAAGAGATTTTAAAAACTTATTTAAATAATATAGAAGAAGCAAAGAAGAGGGATCATAGAAAGCTAGGAAAAGAATTGAAGCTATTTACTTTTGCAGAAGAAGGACCAGGTTTCCCGTTCTTTTTACCTAAGGGTGTAGTTCTTAAAAATGACCTGATAAATTATTGGAGAGAGCTTCATGATAAGGCTGGATATGTTGAAGTAGAAACACCTATAATGTTAAACAAAAAGTTATGGGAAACTTCAGGTCATTGGTATCATTATAAAGAAAATATGTATACTTCAATGATAGATGATGAAGAATTTGCATTAAAGCCAATGAATTGCCCAGGAGGAATGCTTGTATATAAATCTGAGTCTCATTCTTATAGAGATTTTCCAATGAGGGTTGGGGAGCTTGGAAGAGTTCATAGACATGAATTATCAGGTGCTTTACATGGTCTTATGAGGGTAAGAGTATTCACTCAAGATGATGCTCATATATTTATGTTACCAGAACAAATTAAATCAGAGATAAAAGGTGTTGTAGCTTTAATTGATGAAGTATATTCAAAGTTTGGATTTAAATATGGAGTTGAATTATCTACAAGACCTGAAGACTCAATGGGAAGTGATGAAGATTGGAATATGGCAGAGGAGTCTTTAAAAGATGCACTAAATGAAATGAACCTACCTTATAAAATAAATGAAGGGGATGGAGCGTTTTATGGGCCTAAGATAGATTTTCACCTTGAAGATAGTCTAGGTAGAACATGGCAGTGTGGAACTATTCAATTGGATTTCCAATTACCACAAAGGTTTGAATTAGACTATATTGGCAGTGATGGGGAAAAGCATAGACCAATAGTTATTCATAGAGTTATTTTTGGAAGTATTGAAAGATTTATTGGTATATTAATTGAACACTTTGCAGGGAAGTTCCCAACATGGCTTGCTCCAGTACAAGTTAAAGTATTACCTATTTCTGATAAGTTTATAGACTACTCAAATGAAGTTAAGAAGAATTTATTATCTAATGGAATAAGGGCTGAAATGGATTTAAGAGGTGAAAAAATAGGATATAAAATAAGGGAAGCTAGAAATGAAAGAGTTCCTTATATAATTGTTATAGGTGAAAAGGAAGAAAAGGATCAAATCATTTCTTTAAGAAGTAGAGTAAATGGTGATGAAGGAAATGTTTCTTTAGAGAGCTTTATTAATAAAATAAATGAAGAGATAAAAAATAAAAAAATATAGCTTAATTATATAATTAGTAAGTTAACTATATAGTTTTAACTATTAATAGAATAATATTTTTTATAATGAAGAGAAGGGGAGTAGAGATTTTACGACCCTTTCTTTTAATATCAATATAGAAGATAAATATAAATATAAATATAAAAGAGTTAAGATGAGATGTATTAGTAAATGG
>OGSQ01000360.1_pt1 | contig 20310 bp, 18 predicted proteins | sample 1573921 | NCBI WGS metagenome assembly OGSQ01 (sample SAMN03295832, study PRJEB24534) | human gut metagenome | isolation source: fecal sample 7 from infant 4 | host: Homo sapiens | place: USA: Pittsburgh, PA | collected 2014-07 | reverse complement strand
ATAGAATATAGGAAGAAATTATAAAATGTTAATGAGGTGGTCTTATGAGTTTAAATTTATCATATCAGTTAGATGAATTAGATTTGCAAATATTAGATTTGTTAATTAAAGATTGCAGAACTCCATACCTAGAAATAGCTAGAATTTGTCATGTAAGTGGTGGAACTATTCACGTTAGAATGAAGAAGATGGAAGAACTTGGTATAATAAAAGGTACAAGAATACTTCTAAATTTACCTAAGCTTGGATATGATGTTTGTTGCTTCGTTGGTATATATGTGGATAAAACTTCTTCTTTTGATTCAGTATTTGAAGAATTATCTACAATAAAAGAAGTTGTTGAACTACATCTAACAACAGGAAATTATTCAATTTTTGCTAAAGTAGTATGCAAAAATATATCTGACCTTCAAGATATACTATTAAACAAAATTAATTCTATTAATGGAATTCAAAGAACAGATACAATTATTTCTTTAAATCAACCTATAGATAGAAACATAAGCTTTTAACTGAATAATATCATTCCTTTTGGTTATAATAATATTTGTAAATCAAATAAAGGGAGTGATATTGTTGAAAGTACTTGACGCAATCATGCTTATATTAGTTATCATAGGCGCAGTTAACTGGGGACTCATAGGTTTCTTCCAATTTAACCTAGTTGATAATTTATTTGGTGTTGCTTCTATTTTTAGTAGAGTAATTTACGCTTTAGTAGGTGTTGCTGGACTATATAGCATTTCATTTTTCGCAAAAAGTAAGTATATGAGTTCTAATGATTAATTATATTTTAAAAAGATAGGGAGTATTTTATACTCCCTATCTTTTTATAGTTTCATGAATTCTACTATTTAAAAACAAAAGATTTTTCTATATTAATTTTACATTCCATTAATATCATTAAATCTGTAACCTAATTCATTCGATAAACTTACTATCTTCTTAAGTATTGAGTTATCGTCATACTTATAAATAATCTCTCCATTATTATCAATATAAACCTCTATGCTCTTTATCTCTATACTTAAATGATAAAATAAGCTAAACTCTTGATTTTTATTTTCTCTTATTCTACTTAACATCCCTTCTCCAGTATCATCCTCTACATAACTTAATGGAGTTGGAATATATTTTGTAATATTATTATTCTTACTTGTAATTATCTTTTTGTTATAAATTCCTATTGCTGGCTCATATATAATTTTGAAATATTCTTCAAATATTTTCTGTTGACTCTCTGTAGTTTGATAGTGTGGAGTTTCCCAATAACTAATGGGAATATTTGTATTGTTAGCTATATTTAATGCACTTTCCACTCTTCCTCTTATTTCTTCAGGATCTTTGCAATTATCATCACCAAATTCTCCTCCTATTATACTATCAGTATCATTATATTGATGAGTATATCCATGCAATCCAATATTACCACCTCTATTTACCAAGTAGTCTAAGGTGAAAATAAAGTTAGAATTTTCCATTGATTCTTCTTTAGAAATATCATTATCTATTTTATAACTATTGTTTATATACCTCGGTATCCATGAAACACTAAAAGATTCCTCATTTTCATTCATATAGTCTGCTACTCTCCTTACCTTTTCTAAGGCAGATTGTGAAAGATACACATCTCCTGCAGTAAAGTCTTCAAATCTTATATACCCTTTTTTCTTTTTATCTTCATGGATCTTTTCCTGTGTTTTACTAGATGCCTTATTTGATATATAAATTCTATTGTTTTCATAATCCCAATATGTATTAAGATCTAAGATTTCACATAAATCAAAAATAGAAATATAATATTCTCCATTTTCTTCAAATATATCTCCTCTTAATAAAATCTTATTATTATTCTTATAAAAAGCTTTTTCTTCTAAATTTATATTTGCTACTTTTCCTATTTCTATATTATTATCATCTACTTTTTCAGCTACTCCAAAATATTTTATAAAATCTGATATAGAAATATAAAGCCTATTATCTCTATATAATACATTATTTTTAAAGTTCATCTTAGAATTTTTAAAGAACAATGATACGACATATGGCACCTTTTTAATATGATTTACTTTTTTATCATCATCATTTATTTTTCTTAAAAACTCTTGGCCTCTAGTTGTATCATAATTATGACTTACACCATAAATTCTATAAGCAGGAAGATTAAAAAAAGAAACTACTATCGTTACTGTAATTATAATTGAATAAAACTTTATATTTTTTTTCACCTATAATCCTCTCCTACATAAGAGTATGCTGATAAGTATATTTTACATCAAAAAAAGCCTACTTTAAATGTAGGCTTTATTACAAATTTATTTTATATTTCTAATTATATCAAATAATTCTATAGCTGCTTTTCTTGGGCCTTCTTTTTCTTGACCTTCTAATGCTAAACAAGTTTTAATTTGTCCAACTTTTACAGTTCCCTTAAACATTGCATTAAAGTATCTTTCAATTAATACATCTGTTTCATTTTGCTTTTGAGCTGGTCCAAATGGATTTGCAAAGTAACTTTCAACAAGTCCTTTCTCAGAAGTAGTTCCCTTAGCCATTCTAGCTCCCGATTTAAATACTTTTATAGCATCTTCTGGATTTTTAAAGTATTCTATAGAATTTTCACCTTCTGCAACATCTGTATAATTATTTGCATATAAGAATAAGTCAACTTCATATCCTCTTACTATTTCCTTATATGGAGCAACAGGCATTACTAATCTTGCATTTATCTTATCTGGGTTCATAAATATACTTCTATCAATTTCTTTAAATGCATATCCTTGATCTAAGTCATCTAATCTTACAAAGGCACCAATTTCTGTACCATATCCAATTATCTTACCATCTTTTTCTTTAAATGTACCCATATCATCGAAGATAACAGTCATATCACTGATATAATCTTCACTTAAAGTTCTAAATGCTTCTAAGCTTTCAGACTTACCAGCACCACTATCTCCCATAATAACTACATTTGCATTTTTACCATCTTTAAGCACTATATTTACCATAGCACCATGTATTGGTAGATATCCTCTATTAATCATAACTAAATTATGAAGTGTAAGAGTCATTTTCTTCATATATCCGAAATAATCTATTTCTTCAGAATGATTTATATAACCAACCATTATATCATTATCTTTATCATCATAGAATACAGTCTTCTTGTCGCCTTCACCATCTTTAGCACCAAATACATAAACTAAATCTGGCTTCTTCCCTCTGTATTCTTCTAATCTTGCAAGTTCAAAAAGGTTACATAAAGTTATTCCATGTTGCATAAAATCTCTATGGAAATAAATAAATGCAAGTAATTCTCCTACCTTAGCTGGGTAACAGAACCAGTGATCCTTATTTAAATTAGTATAATTTAATGGATTTTTTGATATTTCACTAAACATACCACTTCTAGTATTCTTCTTAGGATAAGTAATAAATGGAGTTTCTAATAAAATACTATCGATAAATTCAATATCTTCTAGGGCTTCATATCCTTTTGGTAATGGCCATAATACTTTATTTAAGATAATTGATGCATTACCTCCAACTGGAATTTGTCTAAAGACGCTTGGCTTATATCCTAAAACATTCTTTTCAATTTTTCTATATAGTTTTAAAATTAAATTTGATAAAGCTGAGTTTGCTTGAGTAAAACTTACAGCTGATAATCCATCTTGTAACTTATTGCTATGAACTAATGTATATCTTTCTAGTCTTCTCCAGAATAAATATAAGTCCTCAATAAAAGCAATAAACTTGTCCTTATCATTAAATAATCCTTCAAATGTTGTATTTGCTTCAACAATTTCTTGAACATTCATAACTGTACAATATTTAAATACTCTTATAAGTGCATTAGATATCTCATGTACATCATCAGTTTTTAATGAATCTCTTAAATATCTAAAACTTAATGTAAGTTTCTTTTGAGACTTTAATAAATAGTTCTCAATTACTCTTCTAAAACCATCACTTTCAACTAATTCCTCAAATGTAGAACAATACTTCGCAGTAAAATTTATTAATACTTTATCATTGCTTAAAGAAAACTCTTTACGCATATTTCTGCCCCCTTTTTGAAATGTATATCATTTAAAAATTTCATTTTTACTCAATTTTTATCTATTATATCATATATTATGCAAGTTTTTAAAGATTATTTTTTCATTTTTTTAAATTTTTATCTCTTTCTAATATCAACCCTCCTTGTAATCGTAAACATCAATTTTGCAACTCCTATTTTTATGGATCTAATAAAAATGAAAAATAAGAACCTCATACTGATTATTCGTATTTGAAAGTTTCAGATAGTGATTTTATTTAAATAGCCTTCAATTTTACTGTATTCAAAATTAATATATAGGTGTTCTTATAAATTATACGAAATAAAAAAAGAGTTATTACTTAAAACATTCCGTTTGTAAGTACAACTCTTAACAATTAATAATTAATATTTAACAATTAATAATTTATGACGTAATTCCTCGAGAATTACTAAATTTATTTTCAAAAAATGCATTAAAATTTTCGTCTTCAATTATCTAATATAAATTTCATTTATGCTAAGCTTCTTGATTTAAATTTTTAGCAATTATAGATCTTACCTTATCCATTAACTGCTTTTCTTCTTCTCTTGTAAGGTCAGCAGTATATATAGGTTCTCCAAAAGTTACTGTAATATCAATAGGCTTAAACTTCCTATCTATTTCAAAGGCTCTATATGCTCCATCTATAGCAACTGGCACTACTGGTGCTTTAGCCATTGTAGCAAGCTTTAGGCTTCCCTTTTTAAACTCTCTAAGAACCCCATCCTTACTTCTAGTTCCTTCCGGGAAAATAGCCATACTATAGCCATTTTTAATATTTTCACTACCTTCTCTAATTACTTTAATTGCTTCTCTTGGATTTTCTCTATCTAGAGGCACACAATTATATTTACCCATCCAATAACCTATAATAGGTGTTTTAACCATTTCCTTTTTAGCCACAAACCCCATACATTTTCCAACTGAATCAACTAATAAAGGTATATCTAATATACTTGTATGATTACCTATGTAACAGCATGGCACATCTGGAATGTTTTCTTTACCTATAACAGTAACATTCATTTTAATAGCTCTATGAACAGTATATTTTGCCCAATCTAAACCTACTTTCCCTGCATAATCTATCGCTGCCCTTTCCCCCTTAGTTTTAAGAATATATATTCTTTTAAATGCTTTTAGCTGCATAGCTAGCATATATAAACCATAATGTATAACTTTAAAAATCTTCACATCTATTCACCACCATTACTTATTCTTATCTTATTATATAAGCTCATTCCTTTTTCTTCAATTATATTTTAATATATATTTGTCAATAATATTTATATTAAAGTAATATTATCATACCACTATTACCCATATTTTATAAGGAGAGTAAGCAAAACGCTTATTTTATAATTCAGGATGTATATAAAAAAAAGACATATTAAAAACTTTCAATTTTCTCTTATAGCAATTCTTATTATTGCTAACTTTATATTAATAAAAAACATAACTAATTCTAATAATATAATAAATCCAAATGAAATTACTGTTAATTTTATAGATGTAGGACAAGGCGATTCTATATTAATTCAAGTAAATAATAAAGTTATGTTAATTGATTCTGGGGCTAAATCTGAAAAAGAAAGGCTTGTTGAGTATCTAGATACTTTAAATTTACAGACAATAGATTACGTCATAGCTACCCACCCTCACGAAGATCATATAGGCAACATGGCTTATATAATAAATAAGTATAAAATAAAGGAATTTTATGCTCCAAAAGCAAGCAGTAATACCTCTGCTTTTGAAAATATGATCGAAAGCCTATCTAGAAAAAACTTAAAGATAAATATATTAAAAGCTGATATTAATTCAATTAATTTAGGTAATAACACCAAAGTTGAAGTATTAACTCCTAATTTAACTCACTATGAAAACTTAAACAATTATTCCCCTATAATTAAAGTTACCTATGGTGAAGTTTCTTTTCTATTTACAGGGGATGCTGAAGGAGCTTTAGAGGAAGAAGTAATAAATAAATCATATAACTTAAAAAGCGATATACTAAAAGTTAGTCATCATGGTTCTTCTACATCTACTTCCAAAGAATTTTTAAATAAAGTCGATCCCAATATAGCAATTATTTCTGTTGGCGAAGATAATACTTATGGCCATCCAACTAAGGAGACCTTAAATATTCTATCAAATATTAAAGTTTATAGAACTGATATTAATGGAACTATAATAATTTCCTCTAATGGTGAGTCTATTGATACTTCCTTTAAATGATAGATGCTCCTAATGGTTTAGGAGCATCTATCATTTAAGAATCTCTTCTTAAATTAATAATATTTTTCTTATACTTATTAATTACTTACTACATTGTTTATTTCTTCAACTTCATTTATAGAAGATTCCTCTTCTAATTCTTCATTTTCATTGATTTCTTCTTCTTTCTTTAAATAAGCATTCCATAACATATAAATATTATATAAGTTAGTTACATCTTGCTCATTATATAAAAGTATAGTTTCTATTTTTTCCTTTGGCATTCTTAAAATATAATCCTTATCCATTAGGATTTTACTGAAAGTTTTTGCTAAGTTTGAACCACTTATAACTTCTCCTTCTCTAAAAATGCTAAAGTCCTTTTCTAAATTTTTCAGACCAATGGAGTGCCCCATTTCTTTTTCATATTCTCTTTGAATATCTATATCTTCAAATTCTCTTGAAAAGTTAAACTCAATGCCATACTTTTTAAATAAATAATTAATTACGGTATAATCGTTATTTCCTGAGAAGGTGACAATGGCTTTCTTCCCCTTTTTTTTCATTTTTATAAAGTACCTTTTAGCTAAATCTAAAATCTGAATAACTTCTCTTTTATTTTCGATCATATATTGTGTTACATACAATTTGTTTTTTTCAAAAATACAAGCCCCAAACACACCTATACATTTTGGCTTCTTATACACGTAGTGTTCTAAGTCAAAAAATATTAGTTCTTCAGGTGACCTGTTAATACTTGCTGTACTTAGCATGTATTCTTTATCTTTTATATTCACCTCTATTACATTTTCTCTAATAATCACATTACCACTCTTTCTAAGTTAACCTTATCACCTAAAATTTCAGTTTATTCTTATAACATTATATCACCTTTTATTGAAATATAAAAATAAATATATTTATTCTTCTCCCTACTTATATAATATTATGTAATACAAAATATGTTCATAACATATTTATTCAACTGAGAATTTTTTTCATTTATTGAAAGCTTTGTATTGACTATTTTTTAACACTCTGCTATTATAATATCATAATATTTTGATAATGATTTTCAATTCGAGGTGGAAGATATGAGTTTATGCGATTTAAATTTAGGAGAAAAAGCAATAATAAAAGAAATTGGCGGGGATACAAAATTAGCAAAAAGATTATTAGCGTTAGGTTGTATTGAAGGAACTGAAATTAAGTTAAAGAGAGTGGCTCCTTTAGGTGATCCGTTAATAATAAATCTTAGAGGGTTTGACTTAGCTATTAGGAAAAAAGATGCTAAAAATATTGTACTAGCTGTATAGGGGGAATCTAAATGAAAACAATAGCTTTACTCGGTAATCCAAATGTAGGTAAAACAACACTTTTCAATTCATTGACTGGCTCCAATCAAAGGATCGGTAACTGGGCTGGTGTAACAGTTGATAAAAAAGAAGGCTTTTTTGGAAATATAAAAATCGTTGATTTACCTGGTATTTATGCAATGGACACTTTTTCAAACGAAGAAAAAATATCAAAGAAATTTCTAGAAACGGATGAGGTTGATTTAATATTAAATATTATAGATGCTTCTAATATAGATAGGAATCTTTATTTAACAACTCAACTAAAACAATTTAATAAACCTATAATCTTAGCTGTTAATATGATTGATGTTGCCGAAAAAAAAGGTATTAACTTAGATTATAATAAATTATCTACGCTTTTAAATGTTACTGTTATACCAATAATAGCCTCTAAAGAAAAAGGGATAGATGAAATAAAAAAAGTCATTGAAAATGATAGTTATTTGAATATTCAAAAAGATTCTAACTTAATTTTTAAAGATGAGAAAGATACATACAATTACATTGAGGACTTATTAAATAAATGTAATAAAACTATTGATGAAAACAAATCAACATTTAAGGACAAATTAGATAATATTCTTCTTAATCCATGGTTAGCCTACCCAATTTTCATTTTAACTATGGCTTTAATGTTTCAAATAACATTTTCATGGGTTGGACAACCTTTATCTGATTTATTAGATGGATACTTAAATGATAGTTTAATTCCTTATATATCAAGCTTATTATCTAATACTGAGCCCTGGTTCCAATCACTTATAGTTGATGGAATAGTTGCTGGTGTTGGAGGTATTTTAGTACTACTTCCAATTATCCTATCACTTTTTGCTTGTATTTCAGTATTAGAAGATAGTGGGTATATGGCTAGAGTTGCCTTTATCATGGACAAGCTAATGAGAAAAATGGGTCTATCAGGTAAGGCATTTATACCAATGATAGTTGGCTTTGGATGTACTGTTCCTGCCATTATGTCTGCAAGAACCCTAGAAAGTGAAAAAGATAGAAAGTTAACAGCCCTGCTTGTTCCTCTTATGAGCTGTAATGCTAGACTTCCTGTTTATGCAATCTTTGGAGCAGTATTCTTCCCTGAGCATACTGGACTTGTTGTTGCAATGCTATATTTATTAGGAGTAATTCTAGCCTTTCTATTAGGAATATTATTTAAAAATACAATATTTAAAAAGGATGAAGAGCCTTTTATTATAGAATTACCTGAATATAAAATGCCATCTTTAAAAAGTGTATTAAAACAAATATATGAAAAAGCTAAGAGCTTCTTAGTAAAGGCTGGAACCATAATATTTGCTATGAGTGTTATAATTTGGTTCTTATCAAACTTTAATTTCAGTGGTATGGTTGACGTAAATGATAGTATTTTAGCTTCTATAGGTAGTTTTATTGCTCCTATATTTAAACCTCTTGGATTTGGAAATTGGCAAAGTTCAGTTTCTCTATTAACTGGTTTACTTGCAAAAGAAACAGTAGTTGCTTCAATGGGAGTTATATTTGCTGGGGATCTTACAGCTGTACTTCCTTTATATTTTACAGCAGCTTCTGCTATTTCATTCTTAGTATTTGTACTTTTATACACTCCTTGTATATCAGTTTTAGGTGCTATGAAGAAAGAATACGGAACTAAATTTACTATTTTCTCAAGTTCTTATCAGTTATTACTAGCTTGGATTGTTTCCTTTATAGTATATAATATTGCAAATCTATTAATATAAAGAAGGTGTTTTAATGGAAATACTAATAACATTAGGAATTATCGCATTAGCCTTATATATAATATATAAATCAGTGAGAAAATCATCTAAAGGCGGATGTAATTGCAATAGCTGTTCAAGCAACTGCCCAATGTATAAAAATGAAAAATTAAAAATTAAATAATTAAAAGGTTGTTTGCTAAGTTATATTAAGTTAACTTACAAACAACCTTTTTTATTTTACAACATATATTATAATTAAAGAAAAATATAATTTATCTCTCTTTATATCTTTAATAACTTTTCATATTTAAATTTATATACATTAGAACAATTATGTAACTATTTGAATATACTAAAGTATAAGAGAAAGAGAGAGGTGGAATTAATATGTTTTTTGGATGTAATAGATGTTGCCGCAGAAATAGATGCTGCTGCAGAAATAGATGCTGTGGTTTTAACAATTCATTTTTATTTTGGCCATGGTTTTTCATCTAATTAGTGGTGTTAATATTAATAAGTAGGGAGCTGTAAATCACAGCTCTCTTTTTTACGTAATTTTTTATATGTATTTTTTCTATAATTATCCATTTAATTCTATGCTATAATATTTATTATATATCCTAAAATACACTAAAACACAAAAATTCTAGGTTAAAAGTAGTATATAAATGGCTACTTTTTAAAAAATCTTTAAGGGTTATAGGGAATTTGTAATTAATTAGTGATTTAAAGATAATAAAAAACATGTTAAATGGATAAGATTAATAAAGTAAGTCTTGAATAATATACCAAGGTGTTTAATAATTATAAATTAATCAAACTTAAATATTTATTTGAAAATTATACAAAGGGAGTGAGAATGAAATGGGTAGTAAATTTAGCAAAAAATACACTATAAATATATATGACGTTGATTCAAATTATAAATGCAAGTACTCTTCACTAATGAATTATCTATGGGATGTAGTAGTGTCTCAAAGTGACTCATTAGGGGAAACTGATAATGGTCTAGTTAATAATTGTATATGGGTATTATTAAAATATGACTTAGATATTATTGAATATCCTAAATTTCGTGATACTATAACTGTTGAAACTGATATTGTTGGAGTAAAGAAATTATATGGCTATAGAAGTTTTACAATAAAAGATTCAAAAGATAAGATTCTTATATCAGGTCTTTCTACAGCAATTTTAATTGATTTTGAAAAAAGGAAGCCAGTAAAAATTTCTCCTGATCAATATAAGGTTTATAGTATAGAAAAAGAACTAGAAGAAAATATTCCATTGGATGATTTCTTAAATATTAATGAAATTAAATATTCTAAAAATTATCATGTTCGTTATAGTGATGTAGATATTAACAAACATGTTAACAACGTTAAATATATGGAAATTGCCATTGACACCTTACCTAGAGATATTATAAATAATTATGAAGTTTCAAATATAAAAGTCTTATTTAAAAAAGAAGCTACAGATGGAGTCACTTTAGAAGTTAATAGTGATGTAATAATAAGTAGTGAAAATGAGTTAACCACTCTACATACAATTTTTGATTCCAACCATAATAAACCAATTACTAAATTAGAATTTAAGTGGATAAAGTTATAGTCGTTAATTGTATAAAAAAAGATACATAGAAAATCTTACTATGTATCTTTTTTTATATAATTATATTCTTATAGTCATATACCCTGTTAATTAAAGATGTGTTTATATTAAAATTATACTGCCTATTGATAAATAGGCTATTTTATCTCCTTCCTTTAATATCTGATAATAATAAAAGCTCATCGTCTATTCTTACATCTTTATCAATGAATTCTAATATTTTTCTGCATTTTTTATTATCTCTTTATTCTTTATCATTAATCTCTCATAATAAATCTTAATAGTTGCAGCTGTAGGCGAAGCTAAAAGCATTCCTATGGCTCCAAAGAATCCTCCTCCAATTAATACTGCCACTATTATTAATAAAGGTCTAACCCCTACCTTATCACCAATCAGCTTAGGGTCTAAGTACCACCCATCAAATAGTTGAAGTAATAATAAAACTGCAAATACTATTAATCCCTTTGTTGGAGAAACAAATACATTAAATAAGAATCCCACTATTTCTCCTATAAAAGGACCAAAATAAGGAATCATATTAGTTATACCAACTATAATAGCTAGTAAAAATGCATATTCTGATTTAACAACAGTAAGTAAAATCAATGCCATAAATCCTATAATTGTAGAATCTATTGCCTTTATCCCAATATATGCACCTATCATGCTATGATAAATCCTTATTGCCTCTATTACTTTAACTGCTTTCTTTTCTTTAATTATAAGGAAGGTAATTTTCTTACTTTCTCTTATTATTCTATCTTTATCAGTAAGTACGTATATTGATATGAGTAATCCTATAAATATCTTAACAATTTGACTAGATATAGTTACTGCATAGGATATAGCCCCTTCTAATATAGTCACTGATATTGCACCAATTTTAGATATTAAATCATTTATATTATCCATTATTCCAGTTGAAGTAATAATATCTTGGATTTCCCTATTATTTAATAAACTATTCATCCAAGATTGGCACTCTTTTATATAAGAAGGTATGTTACTTGTTAAGTCTATAAGGCTGTTAACCATATTGGGAATAAGGAATATAGCTACAACTACTAAAATAACTATTAAAAGCACATATGCACTTAATATAGCTATACCTTCTTTTGTTTTAAATTTTCTCTTTATAAATTTAACTAGAGGATTTAATATATAAGCTATTATAAAGCCATAAACTACAGGTAATAGCAACAACCATAATTTACTAATTATATTAAAGAAATAATTATAATTTTCTATTAGCTTATACCCTATTAGTGCTATTGAAAGTATTAACAAAACTAATAAAAGTATATCTCTATATTTAAACTTATTAAAAATAATATCTCCCCCTTTTTAATTATTAATATATCATAATTAATAATTTTGACTATATATTATTTGTTAATTTTTTATATATGGCCATTTATTTTTAAAAGAAAATTAAGCTTACAGCTAATGACTTAACTGTAAGCTATTTGGGTATTACATCTTTTCTACTACTTCTATTCCTATTAATGCTAAAGCATTTTCAATTACTTGGCATGTAGCTTTAACTAGGCTTAATCTAGCAGCCTTTAATGATTCATCTTCTAAGTTTAATACTGAGTGAGAGTTATAGAATTTATTAAATAGCTTAGCTACTTCAATAGCATATCTTGTTATTATAGATGGCTCTAACTTTTCAGTTGCTAAGTGTATTTGCTTTGCAAATCCTTCTAATGCTTTAATAAGTTCAAATTCTTCCTTAGTATCTAATTTAGAGTAATCTGCTTCTCCTGAAATCTCTCCAGCCCTAGTTAATATACTGTTTGCTCTTGCATAAGAATATTGAACATAAGGACCTGTTTCACCTTCAAATGAAAGCATTTCCTTCCAATCAAATACTATATCCTTTTCTCTAGAGTTCTTTAAATATGTGAATACAATAGCACCTACACCTATTTTTTTAGCTACTTCTTCCTTATTTTCTAAATTAGGATTCTTCTCATTTATTACTTCTAGAGTTTTATCTACAGATTCCTTAATTAAATCATCTAATAATATAACTTCACCTTTTCTAGTTGAAAGCTTTCTATCAGCAAATTTAACTAAACCAAAACCTACATGTACACAATCATTAGCCCACTCATGTCCAGCAAGCTCTAATACTTTAAATACTTGCTTAAAATGTAATGCTTGAGGAGTTCCTACAACATAAATACTCTTATAGAAATCATAAGTTTTCTTTCTATACATAGCTGCTGCTAAATCTCTAGTTGCATAAATAGAAGCACCATCACCTTTTAACACTATGCAAGGTGGCATATTATATTCATCTAGCATTACTACTTGAGCACCATTACTTTCTACTAAAAGATTTTTTTCTTTTAATTCATTTACTACAACATCCATCTTATCATTGTAGAATGCTTCACCAGCATATGAATCGAACTCTACATTAAATATGTCATATATTCTTGCAAACTCTTTTAAACTTAAATCTCTAAATCTCTTCCATAAAGCCTCAACTTCTTTATCTCCATCTTCTAAAGCCTTAAAGTAAGCTCTTCCTTCATCTTCTAAAGCAGGATCTTTTTCAGCTTCATCATGGAACTTAACATATATTCTTAAAAGTTCATCTATTGCATTTTCTTCTAAGGCTTCTTCATTTCCCCATCTCTTATATGCAGAAATCAGCTTACCAAATTGAGTTCCCCAATCACCTAAGTGATTAATTCCTTCAACCTTATATCCTTCTTTCTTAAATAGCTTGTATAATGAATTACCTATAGCTGTAGTAAATAAATGTCCTACGTGGAAAGGTTTAGCTATATTAGGTGATGAATATTCTACACATATAGTTTTTCCTTCTCCTATATTAGTTGAACCATATTCTTTTCCTTCATTTAATACTTTAGTTATAGTATTTTTAGTAAAGCTTCCCTTATCAACAAAAAAGTTAACATATGGTCCTATATTTACTATCTTTTCAAATCCATCATTATCTATTTTATCCTTTAATTCTTCAGATATCATATTCGGTGCTTTTCTAAAAGCTTTAGCTAATTGGAAACATGGAAATGCATAGTCCCCCATCTCACTCTTTGGTGGTATTTCAATTAACTTTTCTATAGCTTCAACATCCATATCAACATGGTTTTTAATAGCTTCAGCAACTTTCTTTTTATAATCCATTATTTCTCCTCCTTAAATCTTCATATAAATAAAAAACCGCCTCTTAAATAAATAAGAGACGGACAAATCCGCGGTACCACTCTGATTGCATATATAATGCCACTCAATGCTTTAACGCAGCAAACGAACTATCCTACTTAAATTTCAGTAGCTATCTCCGAGGCTCTTTTCCACATACTTTATCTTATAAGGCTTCCACCATCCCCTACTCGCTTAAAGAATCAAATATAGTACTCTTCTCTTCATAGATATTATCATTATTATTCTATTATAATATCAACATTATACATAAACAAAAGATTTATTGTCAACCTAAAATCTCATCTCTTTACTATACTTTGAAAATTAAAATGATATATAGGTTGTAATGAAATTTTCATATTTTATTAAGTTATATCATATGAAATTATTTCAGTTAAGTAATTATACAATCAATCTATATAAAACTTAAGAAATCTATGATTTCAATTAATATAATTTACTTTCAAAACTATTTTTCATTTAAAATAACATAAGACCTCAAAATGTAGATTATTTATTAAAACATCTATATAATAGTTTATATCAAAGTTTTCATAATTTTTACTTAAGGAGTTAATATGGATAGGATTGGGATAGTTGATATAGGTCCAAGTTCCCTTAGACTTATGTTGACTGAGGTTGATGAAAATGGTTATTTCAAAATTATTGATGAACTAAAAACTTCTATTAGATTAGGACATGATCTAGTAAATGAATATTGCATATCTAATGATAACTTTAAAACTATAATCTCTACTTTAAGAGCTTATAAATCATTATGTACAGTTTCAGGTGCTAGTAAAATTTTTGCTGTTGCTACTGAATCCTTAAGAGATGCTAAAAATAAGGATTCATTACTTAACTTAATTAAAGATGAGCTTAATATAGATATAAGAGTATTATCTTGTGAAGAAGAAATAAATTATAATTTTCTTGGAATCAGAAAAAGTATATCTATCACTAATTCACTTATGGTTGAAGTTGCTGGAACTGATACTCATATAGCTTGGATAAAAGGTGATGATATTATTAAAAGTATAACTTTACCTATAGGAAGTGTTAACTTTACTTATCACTTTAATTTACATGATAGAATTCTTTCTCAAGATTTAACTACTGCATCAGAATTTATTAATGAATTGTTAGATGAGCTTCATTGGCTTAAGGATACTAAATTTGATTCAATTATAGGAATTGCTTCAACTATTAGAAACGTTGGAAAAATAGATAGGGTTAGAAAAAGATATCCTTTTGATATTCCTCATAATTATGAACTTTCCGATTTAGATGTCCAAGAAATATTTAATTTATTAAAATGTAAGGACTATAAACAAAGACAAAAGTTAGATGGTATTGAGCCAGAGTTAGCTGATATTATTGTTGGTGGTACTGCAATATTTAAAAAAATTGCTAACCTAGTTCATTGTAGCAAAATAATAATTTCTGGCAGGGGGCTAAGAGAAGGCTTAATGTATGAGTACTTAGAAAAAACTTACACTATTCCTAAAGATATATTAGATTATAGCTTAAACGGAATCTTAAATACCTTAAACGGTAATATAGATCATGCTAAAAATGTTTTTAATATTACATTAAACTTATTTGAAGCCTTAAAACCACTTCATAAATTAGGGGATGAATTTTATAATATTATAAAAACCTCTACTATGCTGCATGATTCTGGAATAAGTATAAACTATTATAACCATCACAAGCATTCCTTTTATATAATTTTAAATTCTTATATAAATGGACTAACTCATAAGGAACTCTTAATGAGTGCTGCAATAGCTGCATCTCATAGATTTAATAGATATCAAACACCTATTTCACCTTTTTCTGCTATTATAAATCAATTAGATTTTAAAAATGTAAATCGTATTGGTGTTTTAGTTAAGATAGCTGAGGGCTTAGATAGAAGCTTAGTTGGTGCTATTAAGGAGTTGAAAGTTAGCTATGATGAAGAGAATGTAACTATACATGTTTCTTCAGATATAGATGTAGACTTTGAAATCCGTCAAGCATTAAGAGCAAGTGAGAAATTCAAAGAAGTATATAATAAAGACTTAGTAATAAAAGCTATTTAATTAATTGAAACTAAATAATTCAAATCAAATGTAAATATTGAAAATAATTAAATTAAAAACTTTTATAAGAGTTTAAATATTAAAATAGCTGCCAAAATGAAAGGCAGCTATTTTAATATTTTCAATTCTTAATAATAAAAATAGTTTTTATAAAATTAATCTAACTTCTGATCAGTTAAAAGAATATCCCTACTACTAAATATGCAATATTAATAAATAATTTATATATTAATCCTGATGGTATACTTAAAATATATTGAGCTAAAAGTACTACTCCTAATAATATAATCATTTTATATTCGTATAATTTCCCAGCATATTTATAGAAGTTCTTTGGGCTAACTGCCTTAAATATTTCAAAACCAGCAAGCCCTGGAATAGGTATAAGATTAAAAATAAATAAATTAATATTTATAGCGCATACTAAATAAAATATATTAATAAATAAACGAACAATTACTGAAGGAAATATTCTATAAGCTGTATTAACCCAAATCACAGAAACAAAGGCAAATATAAAAGCTGTAATTAAATTTGCAATTGGCCCTGCTAAAGCAACCTTTATAGAATCTTTATATCCTCTCTTATAGGCACTTGGATTAGTTTCCACAGGTTTAGTCCATCCAAATCCACATACTAAAATAAGTAAAAATCCAATTGGATCTATATGAGCCGTTGGATTTAATGTCAATCTTCCTTGAAATCTTGGTGTTTTATCTCCTAATCTATCTGCAACTAATGCCTTTCCATAACCTTGAACTATAAAAGCAATTAGTACTGCAGGCACTGATAATAATGTACTTTCAATAAAATCTAACATAATTCTCCTTTTTATAAATTTTCTAAATTCTAAAAGCTATTTAATAGCTTCTCTGTCTTTTTTATTTATTAATTAATGGCTGTCTTTTGACAGCCATTAATATATATTTCTTATAATTATCTATTGTTAAGTCTGAGGCTTATCTTGAGGCTTATCTTGAGGCTTAGTTGTATCACCATTCGTAGTACCATTATCCGGTGTTGTTGGTTTTTCCGGTGGTGTTTTATCATTTCCTTCTTCTGCTGGTGGATTTTGACTTCCATTATTATTATTATTATTATTATTGTTGTTATTGCTATTATTATTGTTGTTATTATTGTTATCATTATTTGGAGTTACTGGTTCCTTTTTAGGTGGTGTAACTGTTGTATTATCTGAATTTCTATCATCATGTTCTTCTGGCTTTATATTATAAAGAGCATTATATCTTGCTTCTTTATCTTCATAACTAGCCTTAGCATTAGCTAATGATATTAAATCAAACTCCTCTGGATTTGGTGTTATATTGTTAAATATAAAATCATGCATAATCTGTGAATGTTGCTCTAAATCAATAAGTAGGCACCATCCCTTATCCTTATAATAATAATCTCTAGCAATTAATTCTGCTTGAGGAATTTGTAATTGTTCAAATTCAAGTGTTGGTAGCTTATATATTGTATAAGCTAAGTTTAATGCTTCAGGAATATCAATATTAGTCTTAACTTCTTTTGCTAACGCATTTGCAATAGATACATATTTTATTGGGTTAACTTCCTTAAGCTTAGTTGCTATTTGAAGTAAAACTTTACTTTGTCTTTCTCCTCTTTCAAAGTTACCATTACCAACATATCTAATTCTTGCATATGATAAAGCTTGTTGACCATTTAAAGTTTGTAATCCTGTTTCAGTTATTGGAGGTGAGTTTACTCCTGTTGCTTCTCCAATATATTTATTAACTTCTTCTATTTCATAATCTTTAATATCTGCTTCAATTCCACCAATTTCATCTATTATAGCTTCAAATCCCCAAAAATTAACTATAATATACTTATCTAGATGTAACCCGAAATTATTTTCGATAGTTTCCATTAATAAGGATGCTCCACCTTCAGCACCTCTCATTTCACCATTTTCATCTTCATTAATAGATCCGTAAGCAAAAGCAGCATTTATCTTATCTTCTCCATACTCAGGAATCTCTACTACCGTATCTCTCATAATTGAAGTTAACTTAACTTTTTTATTGTTATTATCTAGTGTAGCAATTATTATGGAATCTGATCTAGCTGGTTCATCCAATGTTCTACCATCAGTTCCAATTAAAAGTACATTAGTAATTCCATCTACCTCGTCATATGTAACTTCCTTTGTTGGATTAGGTTTACTTTCAACATATATTTGACTTCTTATATAATAATAATATCCTCCTACAATTGCCGCTGCTAATAACAGCACCCCCAAGATTGAAAATAATATTATTTTTTTCTTTTTATTTTTTTTCTTTCTCATATTTCGTCTTCTAACGTTATCATGTTCATTCATCTATATTCCTCCCTTTACCTTCCTATTATATAATTAACTTAAACTATTTGATAGCATTATCTATTATATTATACAAAATTAGTTTATCTTTTTTGTTACAATTTAATAACAATATATTAAACCTTAGTATTAATTTAAAAAATTATATATTAGAGTTTCATTTTATTATATTTTTTTATAAAAAACTAGTATAACATTTGAAATTTATGTCAATAATCCTAGCAAGGAGTGATAAAAATGGATAATTTAGAAAATAAAGATACAAACAATAAAAACCTAAATAAAAAACAAAAAGCTTCGTTACTAGTTTCATTTGTTACACTACTTGCCATAACTTTTTGTGCTAGCTATTATATTACTAATTATATAACAAATCCTAATAGTAAAAGTAATAATGTAGAAAATGAAAATACAAATGTATATGCAGAAAATAATTACTTAAGTGATGATATCTTTGTATCTCTAAATACTAAAGATAATGTAGATATGATTGATACACTACTTAAACTTAAAGAAAAATTAGGCTTTAAAGAAAATCTTACATTAGAAGAACTTTCTAATGAACTATCAAAAAAAGGATATAAACTTTCAGAAAAGAATGAAGAAAAATTAGTTTATACTAGAGAAGAAGTTAATTCTGATAATTCTTTAGAAGCAAATAAATATTACTTAGGTGAAGAAGATGGTTATATTTCTATTTTTAAAACTGATGATAGTGGAAATATTATTGAATCAGAGAAAAAAGTATATTCCGATTCAAAACCTATAGGGAATCTTCCTGAAATAGATCAAAGTTACATTAAAGAAAATAAGTTTTCATTTGATAATAAGGAAGATGCTCTTCAAAAGCTAAGTGAAATGATATCTTAAATTAATATAAAATAACTAGGAACTATTCTATATTTTAGATTTTTCCTAGTTATTTTTATTTTATCCTTATTTCAATATAATACTAAATTATATACGCTGTAATAAAGTTTTACATTTTATTAAGTTATATTTAATAAATATAATAGTTCGTTAGCAAAGTATTCACTCAACTCATATAAAAATCAAAATCTATATGCTTTCAATTGATGTAATTTACTTTAAAATTATTTTCCACTTAAAATTATGTAATACTACAAAATGTAAATTGTTTATTGAAACATATATAATACTAAAAATATCATCTTATAATGTTACAGAGTTAAGGGAATAAATAAATTATAAATCAAAATTAAGGAGGAGTAATTATGAACTTAATTCCATTTAATACATATCTACTAGTTATGCCAAATGGTAATGCTCTTGGCTTTAATGATGAAGATTTAGCAAAAGCTTATGTAAATAGATATTATGAAGAGAAAATAAAAGAATACTCTCAAAAAGATGATTATAGTGACTTTAGTGACTTAGTAGGTCAAGTACGAAATAATATTTGTCAACATATAGGTGTAGATGAAGGCAGATGTAACTTATATAATTTAAATAATTTTATAGAGAATTTAAGAGAAAACTTAGTTTTTGATGATGAGAAAGAAGAAATAATAAAAAAACTTTATGAAAAAGATATAAGATTAAATATTTATGATTATTCCCTTGATAATATTTTAAATGATACAGAAATAATAGAAATAATAGAACCCTATGGCGAAGTATAGAACTATTATAATTAGTGCTTATATATCACAAATTCAGACATTAATTTTAGGTGTTTTAGTC
>OGSQ01000356.1_pt1 | contig 20462 bp, 19 predicted proteins | sample 1573921 | NCBI WGS metagenome assembly OGSQ01 (sample SAMN03295832, study PRJEB24534) | human gut metagenome | isolation source: fecal sample 7 from infant 4 | host: Homo sapiens | place: USA: Pittsburgh, PA | collected 2014-07 | reverse complement strand
GTGATATGGGCGAAGTTCATGTAAAAAATGTTTCTTCAAATGATAAATACGCAGCTAACGCAAAAATGAAGTATTTAGATGAAGTTGTGAGATCAAATATTGGACTAGCTGACAAAGTTTATACAGCTTTAGAAAATTCCACTTTACCCTTAGTAATAGGTGGAGACCACGCACTTGCTATAGGTAGCATTGCTGGGGCTAGTAAATATTTTGAAAATGATCTTGCAGTAGTTTGGGTTGATGCTCATGGTGATATTAATACCCTTGAGACTTCACCATCAGGAAACATTCATGGCATGCCTTTGGCTAGTTCAATGGGAATTGGACATGAAACATTGACTAATATTTATTCCCCTAGTCAAAAGGTTAAACCGGAAAATGTATTTTTATTAGGTTGTAGAGATTTGGATTTAGGTGAACTTGAAATAATCAAGAACTATAATCTAAATATCTGGACCATGAGAGATATAAAAAACAAGGGCATAAGTACTGTCCTTAAAGAGTTATTAGAAGCTATTAATAATATCAATGCTAAAAATATCCATTTAAGTTTTGATATTGATAGCTTAGACCCTAGATATGTACCTGGTACTGGCACTCCTGTAGAAGATGGATTATCTTTCTCAGAAGGAAAAGAAATTTTAGAAACTATTTTAAATACCTCTTTAGTTAAGTCAATGGATTTTGTTGAATTTAACCCAGTACTTGATAAAAATAAGAAAACTTTAGAAACTTGTATTGAATTATTAAAAGTAATTTCAAATAATCTTTAAATAAAACTTTATATCCTCTATTTCTGTTTAAATTATTGTATGTTATTATATAATATGTAAACTATATAAGGAGGAAATTATGAAATTACTATTTTTTGATACAGAAACTACTAGCATTAAGCCAGGTAATATATGCCAGCTTAGCTATATAATAATAGATGCCTCAACTAAGCCACAAAAAACTACTGGAAAAAACTTTTTCTTTACAGTTGATAGCATGGATGCAGGAGCCGAAGCAATTCATGGTTTTTCATTAGAAAAACTATATGAACTTTCAGATGGAAAAGAATTCTTAGAATTTGTTCATGAGTTTATGCCTGACTTCTTTGATGCAGATTTTATTATAGGTCATAATGTACAGTTTGATATAAAGTTTTTAAAACATGAGTTACAGCAACTTTGGGAAGCTGGTCTTGTGGATACTACTTGGGATCCAAAAAACACCTTCTGTACAATGGCATATTACAAACCTATTTGTAATATACTGAACCCATCAGGAACAGTTAAAAACCCTAAACTTTCAGAGGTTATCGATTATCTTCAAATATCTGAGGATGAGATAGCTAAAAAAGCAGATGAATTATTTGAAGGTAGTGGAAATTATCATGATGCAAGATTTGATACTGCTGCTACTTACTTAACAGTAATTCATGGTATGAAAAAAGGATTAATTCCTGCTGGTTACTTTAGTAGATTATTAAAAAATTAAATGGAGGTTACATAAACCTCCATTTAATTTTTTATATTTTAATATTCACTAAAAAACTTTTCTTTTAATCTTTGACACTCTTCTCTATCCATAGGTGGAACACCTTCAAGTCTATACTTAATCTTTAAAGCTTCATACTTATTTACACCTAATAAATGATATGGTAAAAGTTCAACCTTTTCTACATTATCTAATGTATCAACAAATTCCTTTAATTTCCCCATATAACCTTCACTATCAGTTTTTCCAGGAACAACTACTTGTCTTATCCAAATCTTTGCATTTGATTTTTTTAAGTCTTCTAGGAACTTATTGCTTTCATCTATTTTAGAACCAGTCATATCTAAATATCCATCTTCAGTAAGATGCTTTACATCATATAATACTAAATCAGTATATTTTAAAATCTCAGTATAATCCCCAAAGCCAACTCCTGAAGTATCTATGCAGGTATGAATACCTTCTTTCTTACACTCTTTTAATAACTCTAATAAAAATTCTGGTTGTCTTAATGGATCTCCACCTGAAAAAGTTACGCCTCCACCAGAGGTTTTAAAATAACTCTTAAATCTTTTAATTTTAGCAAGTAACTCTTCAACTGTGTACTCTTCTCCACCTTTATCACTCCAAGTATCTGGATTATGACAGTAAAGGCATCTTAGCTTACACCCTTGAAAAAAAACCACTACTCTTATTCCTGGTCCATCTACTAGACCCATTGTCTCAATGGAATGAATTCTACCCTTTAGCATATGTTATTCTCCTCTAAAAATAATAAGTGAAACCATTTCACCTATAATATTATAATTATTTTATAAAATTTGTACAATAGAGACTAATGTAGAATTATTTATAGAATTCTTGCAGATTTATTTAAAATGAATTTTTAATTCTTAGTTTCAAATCACTTATCAACACAGTATCCTATTTCTTTTGCTACTTCTTTTGAAATATCATCCCCAAGAGCTTTCTTAATTATGCATAAACAAAGCTCTATATGTCCTATTAAATTTGATGAAATCATTATTTTCCCATTGTCTACAAAGGATTTATTTGTCTCTATAGTATTTTCAATCTTCCATTTAGCCTTTGGAATCATTATTCCCTCAATATTGCTTAAATCTTTAAATAAATGCAATCCATTAGAAAAAGACGTAATATAATCACATTCTTTATAAACCTCACTAATATACAACAAGACCTCTTGATTATCTAAAACCTTATTAATCCCCTTTCCCCCAGGGATAAATAAAATGTTTGGCCTAATCTTTTTTATTTCAAGATTATTTTCTATATCCTTATCTGATAAATAATAAAATCTAAAATACTCTTCCTTTAATATATCATTTGCTTTACTAAATATTTCAAAAGGTAAGTTTTTTTCTATAATATTAGAATCATTGTACTCTAAAATAGCCACGACCTTTTTACTATTTAAATTTCCTGCTAAAAAAGTCTTTTTAGTTAATTTAAATGTCCAATGACTCTTATAACTATTAATTGCTTCAAATCCAAGTTTCTTCATCAAAAGTTTAGCTTCTTCTGATTGGACTGTATCAATTATAGCTTGTCCTCCGAATTGCAGAAAATAATATTCTAGTAATAATCTAAGAGCTTCTTCACCATAACCCATTCTTCTATAGTTATAATGTATTTTCAAATTAATTCTTGCTACTTTAGTAGCAGAATTATATCCATGAAAACTTACTTCTCCAATAGGCTCATTCTCTAGATTATATACAAGACAATAAAAATTTTTGCCATCTGTTGGATGTACCATCTTCTTATAAAACATTTCCCACTTATCTCTTGAAAATGAGTATACTTCTCCAGTATCACCAATATTCTTCTTATCACTCCAAAGTTCTTTAACATAAGCTAACTCACTAAACTCTGGCATTTTAATATATACACTTTTCCCATTCCTTCTATACAAATTAATATTGCTATCCATTTTACATCACCCACAGCTTATATCTTAAATAATTAACTATAATTAAATATCTCACAAATCATACCTATAATCAAGAAATTAGCACAAAGATTCTATAAATATAAAAAATTGTTATTTGCTTAATAATACTAATTAATACATAAGTATTCTTTTTCATAGACTTAAGAATTTATCTCACTTTAAATATATTTCATATTTTACCATAAATTTTTACCTTAAATAAAAATTTAGTATTACTAAACTTTAAGTGTTGTTTTATTAAACCCTTTTTATTTAAAACTTCTCTATCTTAATAATACCAATGCTTACGGAGAATACTTTTTTTAATATTTTTCTAAAAAAATATTGATTTATTCCCAATAAGTAATTATAATATACCTTGTTTGTTTAGTAATTTTAAACCTAAGGTTTAGTATATATGTTTTAATTAATCATAAAATATTTATTAGAACTTATATATTATAAAATTTATAGATGGAGGTACATTATGGAAATCGGTGAGAAAATACGCAGATTGCGCATAGAAAAGCAATTAACTCAAGAAGAGCTTGCAAATAGATGTGAATTATCTAAGGGTTTTATATCACAAGTAGAAAATGATTTAACTTCTCCATCAATAGCAACATTAATTGATATTTTAGAAATTCTAGGAACTAACTTAACAGAGTTCTTTAGTGATGCTACTGAGGAAAAAGTTGCTTTTACTTATGAAGATATGTTTGAAACTGAAAACGAAGAATTAAAATATAAATTAATGTGGCTAATACCTAATGCACAAAAGAACGAAATGGAACCAATAATGATAACTTTAGAGCCTCAAGGGCAATATGTGGAAGAAGAACCACATGAGGGTGAGGAATTTGGTTTTGTATTATCGGGAACTATAATATTGCATTTAGGTAAAAAGAAATTTAAGGTGAAAAAAGGTGAAAGCTTTTATTTTAAGCCTAGATCTAATCACTATATATCTAATGCTGGTAAAACCCAAGCAAAGGTAATATGGATTAGTACTCCACCATCATTTTAATCTATAGAAAGAGGTGTTTATTTTGGAACAAAATATAATTGAAATAAAGGGAATCTCTAAAACTTTTGAAGATAACTGTGTTTTAGATGATCTTTCTTTAAAAATAAGAAAAAATGAATTTTTAACATTACTTGGTCCAAGCGGATGTGGAAAAACTACTACTCTTAAGATCATTGCCGGCTTTGAAGAGGCTGATAATGGTGAGGTTTTATTTAATGGTACTGATATATCCACATTACCTCCATATAAGAGACCAGTAAACACCGTATTCCAAAAGTATGCTTTATTCCCTCATATGAATGTATATGAAAATATAGCTTTTGGTTTAAAAATTAAGAAAACTCCTAAGGATGAAATAGATTCAAAAGTTAAAGAAATGTTAAAACTAGTATCTTTAACTGGCTTTGAAAAAAGAAAAATAGAATCTTTAAGTGGTGGTCAGCAGCAAAGAGTTGCTATTGCAAGAGCACTAATTAATGAACCAGAAGTTCTGTTATTAGATGAACCTCTTGGTGCACTAGATTTAAAGCTTAGAAAAGAAATGCAATTAGAACTTAAAAGAATTCAACAAAGACTAGGAATTACCTTTATCTTCGTAACTCATGATCAAGAAGAAGCACTTACTATGTCAGATACAATTATAGTTATGAATAAAGGAAAGATTCAACAAATGGGATCTCCTGAAGATATATATAATGAACCTTCTAATGCATTCGTTGCAGACTTTATTGGAGAAAGTAATATATTAGATGGAGTAATGCTTGAAGATTATAAGGTTAAATTCTGTAATAGGATATTCGATTGTGTAGATAAAGGCTTTAATAAGGATGAATTAATAGATGTAGTTGTAAGACCAGAAGATATTAAAATAGTTGGTTCTAATGATGGAATGCTTAAAGGAATCGTAAAGTCAATTATATTTAAGGGAGTTCACTATGAAATGGAAGTTGAAGAAGGAAATAAAACTTGGATAATTCACAATACTAAGTTTGCTGAAGTTAATTCTGAAGTAGGATTAGATATTTATCCAGAAGATATTCATATTATGAGAAAGGTTTCTCAATAATGAAAAAAATAAATAGAAGAAGTCTATCAGCTTATCCATTTATATTTTGGAGCGCTTTATTTATAGTAATTCCTTTATTAATAGTATTATTTTTCGGCTTTACAATAGCTAATCCTGACGGAGGATACAGTTTTTCTTTAGAAAACTTCTATAGATTGCTTCAACCTCAATATATTAAAGTATTTGGAAGAAGTTTAGAACTTGCATTATTATCAACTTTTTGGTGCTTAATTTTAGGCTATCCTGTTGCATATATAATTTCTAGAATGAAACCATCTAAAGGAAGTATATTAATTATGTTATTTATAGTTCCTATGTGGATGAATTTCCTTTTAAGAACTTATGCTTGGTTACCTATTCTAGGTAAGAATGGATTCATTAATAACATATTAGCTCAAATAGGACTTGGACCATTTAACTTCTTATATAATGATGGTGCAGTTATTTTAGGTATGATATATAACTTCTTACCTTTTATGGTTTTACCAATATATACTGTTTTAACTAAAATAGATAATGATTTACTAAATGCTGCTGCTGACCTAGGTGCAAGCAGAATGCAGATATTTAGAAAAATAACTTTACCTCTAAGTATGCCTGGAGTTATCTCAGGAATAACAATGGTATTTATGCCAGCTGTATCTACCTTTGTAATTTCTAGATTACTAGGTGGTGGTCAATATATGCTTTTAGGTAACTTAATTGAACAGCAATTTACAATGATGGGTGATTGGAACTTCGGTTCATCTATATCTATCTTTATGATGGTAATTATATTAGTTTGTATGGCTATTATGAATATGTTTGATAAATCAGATTCTAAGGAAGGAGGCGGACAATTATGGTAAAAAGTTTTGAAAATTTCATTAAGAAATTTTACTTAGTATTAATATTTATTTTCTTATATTTACCTATTGCTGCCTTAATAATCTTTTCATTTAATGATTCTAAGACTATGGGAAGTTGGTCAGGCTTTACTTTAAAATGGTATAGGGAGCTTTTCCAAAATGAAACTATTATGCAAGCACTATTTTTTACAGTAGTAATTGCAATTATTTCATCATTAGTTGCAACTGTAATAGGTACACTTGCAGCAATTGGAATTAATAAAATGAGAGGGCCAAAAAAAGCACTATTGCTAAATATAAATTATTTGCCAGTCCTAAATCCTGATATAGTAACAGGGATTGCCTTGATGAGTTTATTTATATTCTTAAGACCTATTACTAAATTAGATTTTGGCTTTACTACTATGCTTCTAGCACATATAACATTTAACATCCCTTATGTTATACTTGCAGTATTACCAAAACTTAGGCAATTACCTGAGAATATAGAAGATGCTGCCTTAGACTTAGGAGCAACACCTTCATATACTTTAAGAAAGATAATATTACCTCAAATTAGACCTGGCATCTTTGCAGGTATGCTTATGGCCTTTACAATGTCTATAGATGATTTTGTTATAAGCTTCTTTACAGCAGGACCAGGAGTTACTAACCTTTCTATAGAAATATTTGCTATGGCTAGAAGAGGAATTAAACCTGAAATTAATGCTCTTTCAACTCTAATGTTTGTAACAGTATTAACCCTTCTATTAATTGCAAATAGGAAAGAATTTACATCGAGAGGTGATAAAGTTGAAAAAGCTTAAAAAATTACTTGCTGTTGTATCCTCTTTAGCGTTAACTACCTCACTTTTTGTAGGATGTGGTAACAGTGAAGAAAATGGTAAAAGAGTATTAAATGTTTTTAACTACGGTGACTATATTAATGAAGACTTAATTTCAAAATTTGAAGAAGAAACTGGTATTGATGTAATATATAATACTTATGAGTCTAATGAAATAATGTATCAAAAAGTTAAAAACAGCCCTGGTACCTACGACTTAATCTTCCCTTCTGACTACATTGTAGAAAAAATGATTAAAGAAGATATGCTAGAAAAAATAGATTTTAATAACATACCTAACTTTAAATATATTGGTGAAGATTTTAAAAATCTTTCTTATGATCCTAGCAATGAATACTCTATTCCTTATATGTGGGGAACAATTGGTATAATATATGACGCAGATAGGGTTGATGGCGAAATTGATAGCTGGGATGCTTTATGGGATGAAAAATATAAAGGTGAAATATTTATGTTTGATTCTATTAGAGACACTCTTGCAATTTCACTAGCTAGGCTTGGATATTCATTAAATTCTACCAATCAAGAAGAATTAGATGAAGCTGTTAATGAACTAATTAAACAAAAACCTTTAGTTCAATCTTATGTAATGGATGAAGTAAAAGATAAGATGATAAATGGCGAAGCAATATTGGCTACAGTTTATTCTGGAGATGCAATCTATATTCAAGAGGAAGCTCCTAATTTAAACTTACAATATGCAGTTCCTAAAGAAGGTTCCAATAAATGGTTTGATGTTATGGTAATCCCTAAAGGTGCTAAGCATAAAACTGAAGCTGAAGAATTTATAAACTTCTTATCAGAACCTGAAAATGCTGCTGAAAATGTAGATTATATTGGATATGCTACTCCAAACATGGGAGCATATGAACTTTTAGATGAGGAAACTCAAGAAGATGAAACAGTATATCCTTCAGAAGAAGTTTTAGATAAATGTGAAATCTTTATTGATTTAGGAAATAAAATCAAACTATATGATGATGCTTGGCTAAAAGTAAAAATAAATTAATTATAATAAGTCTACTGCGTATTAACATGCAGTAGACTTTATTAAATACCAAAAATATTAATTATTTAACTCCCCAAACCATAATTCAATTTCTCTTTTTGCACTTTCTAAGCTATCAGAAGCATGAACACAGTTTTCAGTTTTATTTTCTGCATACAGCCTTCTAATAGTACCTTCTTTAGCTACTTCTGGGTCTGTATTCCCATTTATCTCTCTTACCTTCTCTACTGCATTTTCACCCTGTACAACTAATGCACATAAAGGTCCTGAAGTAATAAAAGATAATAAATTATTGTAGAACCCTTTCCCTATATGTTCTGAGTAATGAATACTAGCAAATTCTTCAGTAATGGTTTCCATCTTGAGTTTAATAATACTTAAATTATTTTCTTCATACTTGCTAATTATTTTGCCTATTAACTTTTTCCTTACCGCATCTGGTTTAATCAATACTAATGACTTTTCCATATATCTTCCTCCATAAAAAAACTTTCTTCTAAATTATACCATCTATTTGCTATTTTTATTAACATAATTTAATAAAATATTAAAAATTTCCAGTAAATTGTGCTATAATTTTGATAATTATACTTTTAAGGAGGTATTTATGGTTAGATATTATATTGTAGTGGATGGTAGAGTCCAAGGAGTAGGCTTTAGATATTATTGCCAAATGAATGCCACAAACCTTAATTTAACTGGTTGGGTACGTAATATGTCTAATGGAATGGTAGAGATGGAAGTGCAAGGAACAGAACATACTTTAGCTAAATTTATAAGTTTAATTAGCAAAGGCAACTATTTCATAAGAGTTACTTCCGTTTCAAAAAAAGAAATTCCACTTATAGACTCAGAAACTAAATTCAAAATAAGATAAAATGCGAAGCATTTTAAATGAAAAAATGAAGGTAATGAAAAAGTTAAAGAATGAAGGAAGAGGTTTTGCTATGCAAAACCTCCTTTGTTTTAAAGATTACCTTATAAAAAAATCTGTAAAAATTTTTTATATTCATTCTTTCATTATTTAATTTTTTCATTCTTTAATTATTAAAATGCTTTGCATTTTAATACTAATTGTTTCTTTTAGCTTCCGTATCAAATATCATTAGATTATTTTCTTGAATTACTTTTACTAACTTATCTGCATAAATTAAGTTTCCCACTTCATCTTTTGCAGTGCTATAACCTGCATTTTCTAAAGCTTGTGCTTGCTCTTTATATGTTTTCCCATTAAATAATCCGTTTTGTGCATATCTTTCATTTTCATATAAGAATTTTCCGTGATCTCTTATAGATTCCTTTAAACTATCATAAGCTCTAAAAGCACCTACTATTACATCATCATAGTTTTCCATAGTTTCTAAATCTACACTATTTCCATCCCATCTACTGTCAGCTTTAATTCCAAAAAGATTATTATATTCTGCTGATAATGTAGATTCTCCCCAGCCAGATTCTAAAATAGCTTGTGATATTGTTATAGATGGTAAAATCCCATATTTTTTATAATTTTCATAGGCTATACTCTCAACATCACTGATAAATTTTTTCTTATCAATATCATTTGCAAGCTCTGTATGAATGTAATTATTTTTTAAAATATTTAATTTTTCAATTGCCTCTTTTTCATCATTACTTTTTAAATCAAAAACTTTAATTGCAGATTTAAAACTATTTAAACCAACAATATTTCCATCCTTATCTTTTTTAAATAAACTATTTACTATAGTTTCTGATGTATCTTCCTTAATTGAAAAACTACTATCATTAATAACATAATTAATTGCGGCTATCTCCTGCCAATTTAATTGATATCCATTGGTAGTATATTTATCTGCTAAATCTATATAGTTTTGTATTTCTTCCATTGATAAAATCATCTTATTACTGGAACTATTAAATAATCCAAATAATTTTACTATTATTACAGACATTACTGTAATAAAAAATACTAATAAAAAAATTACAGCTTTTATATTTTTATTAGTAAACTTTACCTTGCTGTAGTTATTTAAACCACTGTAACTACCCTTATATATAGAACTCACCCCTCTAAATTTGCTTAATAGCATGTCTATGTTTTAATTATCAATATCACTATAAATCTAAAAATTAAAAGTCAAAATTATTATTTAGTAAAACATATTAATTTTTCATTGTGCGACAGCACCTTATATTTCTCATTATAACTTATATATTATAATAATATTTCCTATAATTAAATCTTATCATTAAAACTTAAGAATTAATTTATATTTACTAAATAAATTAGGTAAGATTAGTCAGATAACTTACCTATCCTAGGGGTAACAAGAAATTTATACCTTTGCTTCTGATATTATTCATAAACTTTGAATTTAGTTGTTATTAATCAAGGTGGTTTTCGTCAAACTAAAAAAACCCAGCCTAAGCTGAGTTTCAATTATTTTATCTTGAATTTTAAGCTACTTCTACTCTCTCTGATTTTTCTTTCAACTCTTTAAAGTATTCTTCTGTTTCAGATATTACTACCTTCCTCAGGCCTATTAGTCCTATTAAGTTAGGGAATGCCATTAATCCATTTACTATGTCTGCTATAATAAATATCATTTCTAATGGTAAGAAAGGTCCAACTGCTACTAGAGCAATAAATATTAATTTATAAGGCTTGATTCCTTTTATTCCAAATAAGTATTCTATACATCTTTCACCATAGTAATTCCAGCCTAAGATTGTAGTAAAGGCAAAAAACATAAGTCCAATATTAACTATATACTTTCCTAAAACAGCTATTGGTAAACCTAATTCAAAGGCTGCTGTTGTAAGAGCTGCTCCTTCTAATGATCCACTAAAGGTACCTGTAATCACTATAACTAATCCAGTCATTGTACAAATTACTATAGTATCAATAAAGGTACCTGTCATTGATATTAGACCTTGTCTTACTGGTGAATTAGTTTTAGCAGCAGCTGCTGCTATTGGTGCACTTCCAAGTCCTGCTTCATTTGAAAATACTCCTCTTCCTATACCTCTTTGCATTGCTATAGTAATAGTTATACCAACTGCCCCACCTAAAGCAGCTTGAGGATTAAAGGCACTTTCTATAATTAAAGAAACAGCAGCTGGAATCTTATTAAAATTAAAGAATAATACAAGTAAAACTCCAACTATATATAGTCCTGCCATAAAGGGAACTACTGCTTCTGATACTTTTGAAATTCTCTTTATTCCACCTAAAGTTACTAATGCAACTAAAACTGTTACTACTAATGCAGTTACTATAGTAGGAATATTAAATCCTATTGCTGCTGCATCTGCGATAGACTTAACTTGTCCAAAAGTACCTATTCCTAGTAACGCTACCCCTACTCCAAATATAGCAAATATATTTGCAAGCCAGTTTAGTCCTAAACCATTTTTTATATAGTACATAGGTCCACCTGACATTTGACCATTTTCATCTACTTCCCTATATTTAATAGCTAGTACTCCTTCAGCATATTTAGTAGCCATACCAAAGAAAGCTGCTATCCACATCCAAAATAATGCTCCTGGTCCACCTGCCTTAATAGCTGTAGCAACACCTACTATATTTCCTGTACCAATAGTTGCTGATAAAGCTGTACATAATGCACCAAAACTTGAAACATCACCTTTTGCATTTTCATCATTATCTTCTTCCTTAGAAAATATATACTTAATAGCTAATGGTAATCTAAATATTTGTAATAGTTTTAGTTTCCATGTTAAGTATACACCTGTTCCAACTAGCAAAATAAGTAATGGTGGTCCCCATATAATAGTGTCCACTGCATTTAAAAAAGTTTCAATTTGTTTTAACATAAAAAAAATCCCCCTTAAATTATCTTTACGGAGGAGAATAGATAGTAAAAGTCCTTCTAATTAAAAATGAATAATTATTGATCTAAAGTATATCAAATTACAAAAATAATTTGATTTTTAAACTCCTAAAGGAGCTTTTTCACTAATTTCTTCATTTTAAATTATATTATAGTATACTATCCTTTCCCCTGTCCTTTTACCTGAGAGTTTCAATGTAACTGTCTTACTTAAGAATTAATAATAATTTACTTTCAAAAACTCCTACTGGAATTTTCGCATTAATTATTCATTCTTTATTTTGAAACAGCTCCATTTTGCTCCTTCGGTGCTCTATTCGAGTCTCTCCAGAGGTTCGTCCAGCAACGGTCCTAATACCTGAAAGATTTACTTCTTCGGTGGATTTAATAAAAATCACTCTCCCGCTACCTTCAACCGAACGTTATAAAATTATAGTGTTATTATATACATATATTTCAATATATTCAATACCTATTTATATTTTTAAATAAATCAAATATTTCATACTATAGTTTTATTTTTTTATTCGATCGCTACCATTGCTAATACTCCTATCCTCTAATAGTTGTAGCTAAGTACTGTTCCGCGCCTGAATTATTTCTTCTAAGCTTCAGATGGAGTATGGTATTCCTGCACCTTGTAAAAGTGATTCACACAAAATAAAAAATTTTGGTTCTCTACTTTTTAAGAAAACTCCATCTGAAGCTTAGAATCACTTTATTAATAATTACCCTAAGTTATTATCTATTTTTTATAAATTATTATATTTTGCAATATTAAATTCATACAATTATATTTTTGCAAGAAATAATTGCTTTTTATTTCTTTATATATATACTATTAATGTATAAGTTGAAATAATATTTTTACACTTTATTAAGTTATTTCATATGTAAAAGTTCAATTATGTAATTACACAACCAACTTATATAAAAATTAAAAGTCGATTCTTTCAATTAATGAAATCTACTTTCAAAGCTATTTTTTACTTAAAGTAATATAAATCCTCAAAGTGTAGATTTTTTATTGAAACATATATAGTGATAATTAAATTAGGAGAATTAGAATGAACGAAAGACTAGATAAAGATACCCTTAAAAATCTCTATGGTAGGATAAGCCCCTTTGAATTAAAAGATAAACTTATTTCGCTAGCTAACCTTAATAAAGATAAATTTAAAGGAACAGTATTAGATGCTGGAAGGGGAAATCCAAATTGGATTGCTTCATCACCTAGACAATCCTTCTTTGCTTTAGGTAACTTTGCATTAGAAGAATGCTCTAGAACTTTTTCATTAAATGCCCTTGCAGGAATGGCTAATAAGAAAGATATCTATTCAAGATTTAAAGCTTATTGTAGCCTTAATGATTCTACTCAAGGTGTTAATCTTTTAAAAGATATAATTTATTATTCTATAAAAGAATATAATTTTAATGAAGATGATTTTCTATTTGAATTAGTTGACGGAATTATTGGAGATAACTATCCATATCCTGATAGAAATCTTATACATATAGAAAAGATAGTTAATAACTATTTAATGAAGGAGCTTGGCTGTTCACCTACTTATAATAAGGACTTTGATGTTTTTTCAGTTGAAGGTGGTACTGCAGCCATGTGCTATATATTTGATTCCTTAACATATAATAACCTTTTAAATAAGGGTGATACTATAGCTTTAATGACACCAATATTTACACCTTATTTAGAAATACCTCTTCTTCCTGAATATGATTTTAATGTTGTACATATTCATGCAGATGAAGTAGATGAAAATAATAACTTAACTTATCAATATTCAAGAAAAGAATTAGAAAAGCTTAAGGATAAAAATATTAAGGCATTATTTGTAGTAAATCCAAATAATCCAGCGTCTATGGCCCTTACTGAAGAATGTATAGAAAACTTAGTAGATGTAGTTAAAACATATAATGAGGATTTAATGATTATAACAGACGATGTGTACTGTACTTTTGTAAATAATTTCAAATCAATTATTTCGTACTTACCTTATAATACTATTTGTGTCTATTCATTATCTAAGTACTTTGGAGTAACAGGTTGGAGACTTGGAACTATCTTATTACATAAAAATAATGTTTTTAATAAATTAATAGCTAGTTCTTCCAATAGAATTGATACAAATGAAAGGTACAAGCATCTAAGTCTAACCCCAGATAATATACAATTTATTGATAGGCTAGTTGCAGATAGTAGAAAAGTGGCCTTAAACCATACTGCAGGTCTTTCTACTCCACAACAAGTACAAATGGCTTTATTCTGTGGTTTTACTCTTATAGATAAAGAAAATTCATATAAAAATTCTACTATTAATATATGTAGAAAAAGAAAAGCATTATTATTTGAAGGCCTTGAATCAGAAATTATAGAGAATTCTATGGATGCATCTTATTATACTGAAATTAATATAATTGATTGGTCAAAAAAAATATATGGCGAAAATTTTGCAAATTATATTTTAGACAACTATGAGCCTTTTGATTTTCTATATGATTTAGCAAAAGACCATTCAATTATTTTACTAAATGGAGATGGGTTTGCATCATCACAATGGTCCTTTAGAATATCCTTAGCTAACTTAAATGATAATTGCTACTTTATCATAGGTAAAGCTATTAAAAATTTAGTTTTATCTTTATTTAATGAATATAAAGATACTAAACTAACACTTAAAAATGAAGAAGTAATTAATTTATAAACAAATAAATAAAGCTTCCAATATAATAAGCCCGTTAGATCTAATAATGATCTCATTAAATAACTTATATATTGGAAGCTATAATAATTATCTTTTTCTATCTATAAAGCCTATTTATAGCACTAAATACCGCCTTTATAGAAGCTACAGTTATATTACTATCAACACCTACACCAAAAGTTGTATTTCCATTGTCTGTTCTCTTCACTTCTACATAAGCTGCTGCCTTAGCTTCAGACCCCTCCCCTAAAGAATGTTCGGCATAATCTAAAATAGTAGTTTCTACTAATTTGCTATTAGTTAATGCCTTCTTTAATGAGTCTATTGGTCCATTACCATTAGCCTTAAAGTTTTTTTCTTCCCCCTTATAAGAAACTGTAATATTAATTTTAGTGTTATTTCCTTCAGTTGCTATATTATCATTATCTTCAACCTTAAATTTAATTAATTTAAATGGTTCTTCTATAATTAAATATTCTTCATTAAACTTCTCCATAATTACCTTAGGAGAAATCTCACCACATTTTTCAGTTACTTTTTGTATAACTGATCCAAATTCTTTATGCATCTTCTTAGGCATCTTATATCCATAATGACTTTCAAGAACGAAAGCAACTCCCCCCTTACCAGATTGACTATTAATTCTTACTAAGGCTTCATACTCTCTTCCTAAATCACTAGGATCGATAGGTAAATATGGAACTTCCCAATATTTATTGCCTCTCTCCATATATTTTTTCATACCCTTATTAATTGCATCTTGGTGAGAGCCTGAGAATGCAGTAAATACTAATTCTCCTGCATATGGATGTCTTATATGAACTGGTATCTTACAACATTTTTCATATACATCTATAATTTTATTGATATTATCTAATTTAAGCTCTGGATCTATTCCATGAGAAAACATATTATATGCTAAATTAATAATATCCACATTTCCAGTTCTTTCTCCATTTCCAAATAAAGTTCCTTCTACTCTATCTGCTCCAGCCATTAATGAAAGCTCAGCCGTAGCTACCCCAGTTCCTCTATCATTATGAGGATGTACACTTAATATAACTCTATCTCTATTAGAAAAATTACTACTCATCCATTCAATTTGATCTGCAAATACGTTTGGAGTATCCATTTCAACTGTCGAAGGAAGGTTTATTATTACTTTTTCCTCTTCTGTAGCTCCCCATGCATCTAAAACAGCCTCACATATTTCTAAAGCATAATCTACTTCTGTACCAGTAAAACTTTCAGGTGAATACTCTAAATAAACTTTACCATTGAAGTTTTTAGTGTACTCTTTAACAAGCTTAGTACCGTCTACTGCAATAGCCTTAATTTCATCCTTATTCATATTAAAAACTACATCCCTTTGAAGTATAGAGGTTGAGTTGTAAATATGGACGACTGCCTCTTTTACTCCTTCTAAAGCTTCAAATGTTCTCTCTATAAGATGTGGTCTAGCCTGAGTTAAGACTTGTACCTTAACATCATCTGGAATTAAATTATTATCTACTAATGTTCTTAAAAATTCAAATTCTATTTGTGATGCTGAAGGAAAACCTACCTCGATTTCCTTGAAGCCAAGTTCTACTAATAAATTAAACATTTTTATTTTTTCATCAACATTCATAGGATTAATCAGCGCTTGATTTCCATCTCTTAAATCAACACTACACCAAATTGGAGCCTTTTCTATCTCTTTATCTGGCCATGTTCTTTCTTTTAATTTAATAGTTTGAAACTTTTTATACTTTTTGTAATTCATTTAAATGCCCCCTTATTTACTATTTTGGAAATTAAAAAACCGCGTAAACCCTCCATATATTGGAGCGATTTACGCGGTACCATCCAAGTTTATAACTTACTTTAAATAACGGTATTATATACCGACAAGACCTAATACCCCTTCAGTCTTGTGGCTCCTGAGCGAGTTCAAAAGTGATAATATGCGGGCTCTCACCATACCCCAACTCTCTTAAATATCTCATGCCTTCTACTACTCTCATTCCAAGCCTTTTAATATTTAGTTAATTAGTAATATACTACAAAATTTTTCCAATGTCAATGTTGTTTTTCGAATTTTCTAAATCTTTTAGAGTTCTAATCTATTTCTTATTTCTCCATTGTAAAAAGCTTTTATATTATTAATAACTTCCGTAAATAATCTATTTCTAGCTTCTACACTTGCCCATGCTATATGTGGTGTTAAAATTAATTTTTCTATGTTTTTTACAGCTGTTAAAGGATTATCTTCTTTTATAGGCTCAACTTCAAATACATCTAAAGCAGCTCCTGCAATTAAATCTTCATCAATAGCTTTTGCTAAGTCTTTTTCTACTACTATAGGACCTCTTCCCATATTAACTAATATTGCATTCTTCTTCATTTTCTTTAATGCATCATAATTAATAAGGCCTTCTGTATTTTTATTTAATGGTGCATGTATAGAAATTATATCTGATTTTGCTAATAAATCATCAAAATTAACTCTGTCATATTCACTATTAGAATTTTTACCTGAAGTTGAATAATAAACAACCTTTACTCCAAAAGCTTCAGCAATTTTAGCAACTCTTCTACCTATTGCTCCTAAACCTACTATTCCCCAAGTCTTTCCTTCTAGTTCATAAAAAGGAACACTTACATTTGTAAACAGTCCACTTTTTGCATAGTCTAACGATTTTACATAGTTATCATAGTATGCAATTTTATCATATAATGCTAGTACTGTTGCAAAAGTATGTTGGGCTACTGTATTAGTTGAATAACCTGCTACATTAGTTACTGCAATTTTCTTAGCCTTTGCATATTCTATATCAATATTATTAAACCCTGTTGCAGTTTCGCAAATTAATTCTAAGTTCTTTGCATTTTTAAGATTTTCTTCTTTAAGAACAACCTTATTAGTTAAAACTACATGAGCATCCTTTATTCTATCTTCTACTTCTTCAGCCTTAGTTGAATCATAGTAAGTAACCTTACCTAAATTCTCAAGTTCACTAAAGTTTAAATCTCCCAAAGTCTTTTTATCTAAAATAACTATATTTTTCATAACTTCTCCTCCTAGTAAAAACTTTATAATATTTGAATAGTATATTAACTTATTGCTTATAAATTATTCAGAATCATTTTTTATCTGATCGCTACCATTGCTAACACTCCCACCTTCTATACGTGGGAGTTAAGCACTGATACGCGCCTGGATTAGTTCTTCTAACCTTCAGATGGAGCACAGGGTATTCCTACACTCTGTGAAAGTGATTCACATAAAATACAAGATTTTGGTTCTCTACTTTTTAAGTAAACTCCACCTGAAGATAAGAATCACTTTATATTAACTTTAATAAATCTATAGGCTTGTCTATGAAATAATCTGGATTAGATTCCTTTAAAACTTCTAAATCAATAAAAGTATAATTTACTCCACAAGTTTTACATCCAGCATTTTTACCACAATATATGTCATAAATACTATCTCCAACCATAATAGCTTCACTAGGACTAACACCAAGTTCACTACATGCCTTTAAAGCTGGTTCACCATTTGGTTTATGTAACTTTGTTGATTCTGGAGTAATTATCACATCCATATAATCATATATTCCCGCTATCTTCATCCCTCTAATTGCAAGTTCAGCTCTCTTAGACGTTACTATAGCAAGCTTAATTCCTTTTTCCTTCAATGCCTCTAAAACTTCTTTTACGCCTTCAAAAGCATGACACATGTTATCATGTAGATCTTCATTATACTTTCTATAATAAGCTACTAATCTTTCTACATCCTCTTCCTTTGCATGTTTTCTAAAAGGTTCCCCTAAAGGTCTTCCAAAGAAATCTGCTATTTCAGCCTTCCCTAACTCTATATCTAAGTTATCTTTAAAAGTTCTATAAAAAGAATTGTAAATTAACTCGTTAGTATCTAATAAAGTTCCGTCTAAATCAAATAATAATGCTTTTATCATTTTTCCTCCTATTTATCTATGTTTCAATACATAATCTACATTTTAAGGACTTATGTTATCTTAAGTGAAAAATAACTCTAAAAGTAAATTATATTAATTGAAGTCATATATCTTTAATTTTATATAAGTTTATTTTGTAATTACATAACTAAACTTTTACATATTAACTAATTTAATAAAATGCGAAAATTTTATTACAACTTATATACTTTATCCGATCGCTACCATTGCTAACACTCCCACCTTCTATAGGTGGTAGCTAAGCACTGCTACGCGCCTGGATTAGTTCTTCTAAGCTTCAGATGGATTAAGCATCATGCACTCTGTGAAAGTAATTCACACAAAATGCAAGATTTTGATTCTCCACTTTTTAAGAAAACTCCATCTTAAGCTAAGAATCACTTTATTTAATAATAACATATAAAAATGCACTTAGGCAAAACTCCTTATTGTAGACCGAACTCTTTATTAATTTTTAAGCTAATAAAAAAAGGATGGCACTCATCCTATAATTATTAAACAATAAATATTCATTATATAATTACAAATCAAAGAGACTGATTTGCTCATTCTTATATAACTTTTTATAATCCTCTATTATATCTTTCATTTTATAGATAATTCCAAGCTTCCTACATTCCTCAGTAAAAATCTTATAAAGTTCCCTCCCCTTAGGACTTGAGCACATATAATTGTTTTGGAATTCTCTTATATATCTTTCTTTTATTCCAGGAAATTCTTTGTCTAACTTATCAAAAAAATGCATTCTTTGATTTGATCTTAATGTAACACCAAAGGCAGGGTATATAAATTTAGCCCCATTTTCTTTAGCTTTTCTAACAATACTTATTATATTTTCTTCAGTATCATTAATAAAAGGAAGAATCGGCATTAATAAAATTCCTGTATAAATCCCTGCGTCAGACAATTCCTTAATAGCTTTAAACCTTTCAGATGATAGGCTAACATTAGGCTCTATTTTCTTGCTAAGCTCATCATCTGCTGTTGTTATTGTAATTTTACACAATACAGGCGAATGTTCTTTAATTCTTTTTAATACATCTATATCTCTAGTAATCAAATCACTTTTTGTATCAATTGCTGCACCATAATTATATTTATCTATTAATTCTAACGCCTTACGTGTTAATAAAAACTTTTTCTCAAATGGGTTATATGGATCACTCATTGCCCCAGTTGAGACTACACCTTTTTTTCTTTTCGATTTTAAATCTTTCTCAATTAAATTTATTGAATTTTCCTTAACTCTTACCCTATCAAAATCCTCTATACCATAGCAATCACTTCTACTATCACAATAAATACATCCATGACAACACCCTTTATAAATATTCATATTATAATTGCCACCAAACCATTCATTATTTTCTTTATAATTAGAAATAATACTTTTTGCAGGTATATAATTCATAGTTTTTCTCCTTATCTTTTTCACTCATCTAACTATTCTTAAACAAGAGATTTATAATTTTAATAAATAATCCAAAAAAGTCGATTGTTATTTCAATCGACTTACTTTAGAAATATGGTGCAGATGGCGGGACTTGAACCCGCACGAGGATTCCCCCGTCACCCCCTCAAGATGATGCGTCTGCCATTCCGCCACATCTGCATATTTATATATAGTTTAAAGTATATTGTATAAATTTTCAATATTTTTTATTTATTAAATTTAATATTATTTATCTC
>OGSQ01000355.1_pt1 | contig 20512 bp, 19 predicted proteins | sample 1573921 | NCBI WGS metagenome assembly OGSQ01 (sample SAMN03295832, study PRJEB24534) | human gut metagenome | isolation source: fecal sample 7 from infant 4 | host: Homo sapiens | place: USA: Pittsburgh, PA | collected 2014-07 | reverse complement strand
AAACAATAATGCCCTAGCTTTAAATAAGCATAATTATTTTCATATCCCTTTAAATATATCTTCTAATTTTCTACCAACAAATCTTTCCTGGATTTAATATATTTTTATCATCAAATACTTTCTTTATATTTTGCATTATTTCTATATTTTCTCCTCTTAAAGATTCCTTTAGATATTCCCTTTTAGCATATCCTATTCCATGCTCACCAGATACTTGTCCTGATAATTCATTAGCTTTATCATACATTTTTTTCATAACATCATTTAATAGTTTGTTCCAGATATCCTCATCTAAATTATCTCTTAGTATATATATATGAAGATTCCCATCGCCAGCATGTCCAAAACTTTGTATTCTAATTTTATATTCTTCTTGTAAATTATGAGTAAATTTTACGAAATTGGCTACTTTATTTCTAGGAACAACTACATCTACCTCATCCATTTCTGTAGTAGAATTTTTTATAGCCTCCAAGAATGCACTTCTAGCGGACCATATAGACTCTTGCCTTTCTTCAGTATCAGAAATCAATACATCTAATGCTCCTTGCTGCAAACATATTTCTGCTACATTTTCATATGCTCTTTCTACTTCTTCTTTTGAGTTACCATCAAAAGTTAATAATAGATAGGCATCTGAGCTATGATCTGGAAACTTCTTTCCTAAATATTCTTCTGCTGATTTAATAACTTCTCCTTCCATAAATTCAATAGCTGTTGGAACAGATTTAGATTTAATTATCTTTGGAACAGTTTCTATTGCTGTCTCTAAATCAATAAAGGGTATCAATAAACTTATAGATTTTTTAGGTAATGGAAGTAACTTCAATATTGCCTTAGTAATAATCCCCAAAGTTCCTTCTGATCCTATTATTAAATCCTTTAAGCTGTATCCAGAACTATTCTTAACTACCTTACCACCTAGATTTAATACTTCTCCACTTGCTGTAACTACTTCTAAGCCTCTAACATAGTCCCTTGTAACTCCATATTTTACAGCTCTCATACCTCCTGCATTAGTGCTAATATTACCTCCTATTGTAGCTGTTTTCTCTCCTGGATCTGGAGGATAGAAAAGATCATTTTCTTGTACAAACTTACTTATTTCCATAAGTAATACACCTGGTTCAACAGTTAAAGTTAAATTTTCTTCATCTAACTCTATTATTTTATTCATATCACTTAGGTCTATTATTATACCTCCACTTAGTGGAACACAAGCTCCCACTAAACCAGTACCTGACCCTCTAGCTGTAACTGGTATATTATTTTCATAGGCATATTTCATAATTAATGAGACTTCTTCAGTACTCTTAACCTTAACAACTAACTCTGGTTTTACTTTAATAAAAGATAATTCATCATGACTATAATCTTCATTTATATTATCACCATAGAAAATTCTATTTTCATCTTTAATTATTGATTTTATATGAATAATATTAACTTCTTGAACCTTATTATATTGCATATGCCTTCCCCCCATCTTCCTTAATCATTTCTATTAATTTAGGAATAATTTCATATATATCTCCTACAATTCCATAATGAGCCACTTTAAATATAGATGCATTTTCATCCTTATTTATTGCAAAAATATATTCTGAATTATTCATTCCAGCAGTAAATTGAACTGCTCCTGATACTCCACAAGCTATTACTAATTTAGCTCTGACAGTTCTACCACTTAATCCAACTTGTTTATTAGGTAATTCCCATCCTGCTTCAACTAAAGGCCTTGTGACAGCAACTTCTCCTCCTAATAATTCTGCTAACTCTCTTACCATGTCCATATCCTTTTCAGTTTTTACGCCTCTTCCTGCTACTACTAAAACCTCAGCATCAGAGATACTATGCTCTTTTTGCTTTTTAACTACGTTCTTTATTTTTATATTTGAGGATAATTTTTTCTTATCTACATCGCAAATAATAACTATTCCTTTAGATACTGGATTTCTATCAGGTGCTGACATAACCTTATATCTAACAGTAGCTAATTGTGGTCTTGAATTAGGAGTTACTATTTGAGCCATTATATTTCCACCAAAGGCAGGTCTTATTTGTACTAAATCAGTATTTTCTTTTATATCTAATATAGTACAATCAGCAGTTAATCCCGTTCTAAATCTTGCTGCTACTCTTGGAGCTAGAGACCTTCCAATAGTAGTTGCACCCACTAAAATAACTGAAGGTTTAATATCACTTATATAATCTTCAAAGATTGCAGTGTATGGTTCTATATTGAAATTATTTAAACTTTCATCATCATAAACATATACCTTATCTACCCCATAATGAAGCAATTCCTTTGCCTTTTCTTTTATATTAGATCCAATAAAAATACAATAAACTTCTTGTTTAACTTTATCTGCAAGTTCTCTAGCCTTTCCTATAAGCTCAAAGGTAACTGGATGTATATTGCCATCTATATGATCAACATATATAGTGATTCCCTTCCATTTACTTTTGTCTATTAAAACCCTTTCTTCTTCTATATACTCAACGGCACCTTTAGGTCCTTTATTGACACATATCTTACACATTTTACAATTAGAATTTATATCTAATTTCCCATTCTTATTTTCTAATGCTCTAAATGGGCAGATGCTAATAAGTTCATCTATATTTACTACTTTTTCTTGATTAATTAATAACTTTGCCATATATACTCCCCCTATAAGAACTTAAATTCTTTTAATTTATTAAAAACATCTTTGGAAACCTTTTCTGAACTACCAGTAAAACTTTCATGTTTTAAGTTAACTTCAGGTGGAAATATTCTTTCAACTTGAGTTGGCGAACCATTTAATCCATACTTATTTTCATCTTTATCCTCTAAATCATTTAATGATAAGATTTTTATTTCTCTATTTTTTGTTTTCTTTTTTCTTATATAGGATGGTAGTCTAGGTTCATAAATATCCTTTTCAACAGTTATTAAACAAGGTAATTTTACTTCTAATATTCCATTTACTTCTTGCATATCCATTTCAATAATTATAGAATCCTCTTTAACCTCAAATATTCTTTTCACATTTGTTACATGAGGAATTCCCAAGTATTCAGCTATTTCTGGCCCTACTTGAGCAGTATCCCCATCTGTAGTTTGCTTACCACAAATAATTAAATCGTAGTCTCCAGCTTTTTTGATACCTTGAGATATTGTATATGAAGTTGCTAAAACATCTGCTCCTGCAAATTTTCTATCAGAAATTAATATTCCATTATCTACCCCCATAGAGAATGATTCTCTAATTACTTCCATTGCTTGCTGTGGTCCCATACTTATTGCATCAACTGTTCCTCCAACTATCTCTTTAATTCTAAGTGCAGCTTCTAAAGCATATAGATCATAAGGATTCATTTTGCTATCTATTCCATCCCTTTTTAAAACTCCAGTCTTTTCATCTACTTCTACTTTTGATGTTCCTGGAACTTGTTTTATACAGACCATAGTATTCATAGTATCCTTCCCCCCATTATATATAATTATATCTTGTAATTCTATTTCACTTTTCCACAGAATAATTGTAATACCATTTTATATAATTGTCTATATTTGTTATTTTAATAACTTATTAAAAGAACTTTCGCATATTTATATTTCTATGAAAATGATTTTTAATAAATACTTTAATTATATAAGTACTATAATTTAATAATAAAAAATGCACTATAACTATTAGCTTTTTACATCTAGTAGCTGTAGTGCACTTCATTTTTACATTTTTCTAAACCTTAAATTTTTTAATTAATTCCTTTAATCTTATAGAATTATCCTTTAATCCCTGGGCTTCATTAGCAATTTCTTGCAATGCTGATGCTTGTTCTTCTGATGCAGCACTTACTTCTTCTGTAATTGCAGCAGTTTCTTCACCAACAGTAGCAACTTCAGATATTTTTACAACTACATCCTCCTTGCATAAAGATATTTTCTCTAAAGAGTTAGTTACTTCTTTAACATTCATTTCTAATTCATTTATTACATTATCTATAACTTCAAATTTATCTCTAGTTTCAATAAGGCTAACTCCAGTTTCTTTACTTAATTCACTTGATTTTAATATATCTATATAAAGTTCATTAATACTACCTTTTATTTCTACAATAACATTATTTATTTCTGTAGCTGATTTAGCTGATTCTTCTGCTAATTTTCTTACTTCTTCTGCTACTACTGCAAAACCTTTACCAGCCTCACCAACTCTAGCTGCTTCTATCCCTGCATTTAATGCTAAAAGATTAGTTTGTTCAGTAATAGATTTAATAGCTTCTACAATTATTCCTATTTGATGTGATTTATGTGATAGTATATTTACCTTATTAACTATATTGTCATTAGCTTCTTTATTTTCAGAGTACTTTTCACTTAATATCTCCATTGATATTCTACCTTCTCTTGAAGATAGCTTTACATCAGATGAAGTTTTTAGCATCTTATTTGAGCTTATTATTGATTTATTTATTTCCTGCTCTAACTCTCCAATTTTTTTAACACCATCATCTAATTGTATTGCTTGATTAGTTGCTCCTTCTGCTATCTCTTGAACTGATGTGGCTATTTCTTCTCCTACATTACTTGACTCTTTTGTTATTTCAAATAATGTGCTACTTCCATCATTAACTCTATTTGCTTCATCTTGAATACCTGAAATTAGTATTCCCATTTCATGTGAAAGATCATTTACAGCATTAATCATAACTGCTACTTCTTCATTATATTCATTTTTCACTTCCGATATTTCTGTAAAATCTCCACCTTTAATCTTATTTAATAATACAACTACACCTTTTATTGGTTTAGCTAACTTATTAATAAAATTCCTTGAAGCAATTATTACAATTGCTAGTGTTACTATAAAAACAATTAAAGGAATTATTAACTCTGAAAAATATTCCTTGATAGTCTCACTTAAAGGTATAAATACACAAGTTATATATCCTGTTTGTATATTTATAGATTTAGAAACTAAATAGAACTCATTATCTATTTTTATGTATTCACTATTATTGTCTTCAATTTTAATAACCTCTTTAATCCATGGAATATCAACTTCATTTTTGCCTATTAAATCTACTTCTTCATTAGCTATAATAGTCCCATCATTATTAAAAATTACAGAAAAAGCATTATTATAATCTTCTATTTTTTTTATCAGAATAGATAAATATTCTAGATTTTTATCTATTCCAATTACCCCCTGTAATTCACCAGTATCATTAAATACAGCTTTAGAGTATGTAACCATAGTTCTTTTAGTTGTGTAATCCTCATAAGGATCTGAGACCACTACTTTATCCGGATTGTTTATAGAATTTTTATACCAATCTCTTTCTCTTGCATCATAATTCCCACCCATATCTTCATATGGAGCCATGATAAATTTACCATCTTCGCTTCCCATATACACATTTGAAATACCCATTTTAGTATTAATATAACTTTCAAATAACTTTTCAAGCCATTCTGCTTCATTATTCTTATTATCTTTTATCCCTTTAGCATTGGCATCCTTAGATAAAAAATTAACATCTCCTATGCTATTGTTGTCATTAGTTTCTAATGCTTCATTAATAGAATTAATATTTTTGTTAATAATAGAATTTCTTAAATTTATGATATTTTTATTTAATGAATAAAAATTGGCAACAGCAATTACTATTAACGGTATTGTTGATGTTAAAACCAAGAATTTGGCAACAAAAACCTTCAATGTTTTTCTCTTATTTTTTATTTTCTTTTTCATTTTTCCCCCTTATATTTGAACATGTTTTATAATTACTATATTATTTTCGAATAATTCCCACTACTATTTAGAAAAATAGTAATAAAAAATAAGAGTCCTTTCAGCATTGATTTCATAAGTCAATCTGAAATAACTCTTATTAATTTTTAATATTATTTAAATGTTCTTTTTAAGAATTCTCTAGTACGTTCCTTTTTAGGATTATTAAATATTTCTTCTGGAGTTCCTTCTTCTTCTATGACTCCATTATTCATAAATACAACTCTATCTGACACTTCATTAGCAAATCCCATTTCATGAGTTACTACTAGCATAGTAAGTCCACTTTCTGCTAATTCCTTCATTACCTTTAAAACTTCTCCAACCATTTCTGGATCAAGAGCAGAAGTTGGCTCGTCAAATAAAATAACATCTGGTTCCATAGATAAAGCTCTTGCAATAGCAACTCTTTGCTTTTGTCCTCCAGATAATTGTTTTGGCTTAGCATTTATATAATTACCCATACCTACTATATCTAAGTATTTCATTGCTACTTTCTCTGCTTCTTCTTTAGACCTTCCTAAAACTTTTACTTGTCCAACAACACAATTACTTAAAACATTGTGATTATTAAATAAATTAAATTGTTGGAAAACCATTCCTAATTTAGTTCTATATTTATATATATCATGATTATCATCTAATATATTTTCATTTTTATATATTATTTCTCCACCAGAAGGCTTTTCTAAAAGATTTATACATCTTAATAATGTAGATTTTCCAGAACCTGATGAACCTATTATACAAATAACTTCTCCTTTATTTACTGAAAAATCAATATCCTTTAAAACTTCATGGCCTCCAAAGGATTTACTTAAATGCTTAACTTCTATAATCTTTTCCATATTAATTCCTCCTTAAGCCATTATATTATTCTTCTTAGCTTTATCTTCTATTTTAGAAACCTGCATTTGATTTCCTAATATTATATAGTTTTCTGGTCCATCAATTTTCTTTTCTAAATATCTTAGTATTCTTGTAACTGTAAATGTCATTATGAAATATAATATACATGCTACAAAGAAGGATTCAAAATATCTAAAGTTATTTCCAGCTATAGACTTAGTTTGGAAGAATAACTCTGAAACCGAAATAACATTTAATACTGAAGTATCCTTTATGTTAATTACAAATTCATTACCTGTTGCTGGTAATATATTTCTAATTACCTGTGGTAATACTATGTTAGTCATAGTTTGAAAATGATTCATTCCAATAGCTTGAGCTGCTTCAAATTGACCTTTATCTATAGAAACAATACCTCCTCTAACTATTTCAGACATATATGCTCCAGTATTAATTGAAACTATAAATAAACCTGCTGCAATTTTATTAATATCTATTCCAAAGGCTGCTGCTGAACCATAGTAAATTACCATAGCTTGAACAATCATTGGAGTTCCTCTAAAGAATTCTATATAAATTGATAAAATTATATTAATTATCTTTAATAATACCTTTTTTATACCTCTTTCAGGTATTGGTATTGTTCTTATTACTCCTACAATAAGTCCAATTAATGAACCAATTAAAGTACCTACTATAGAAATAAGTAATGTCATTCCTGCCCCACGTATAAACATAGGCCAGTTATTTGTAATTATTTTTATTAACCATTCTAGAGTCATCTTCTAATCTCCTTATATGTGAAATAGGGGCAACTGATTATAATAAATCAGTTTGACCCCCTTTATTGTTATTGAGCTGCTGGTTGATTTTTAATTGCGTCATCCATTATCTTCAATCTATCTTCCTCAGAAATTCCTTTTAAGGTTTCATTTATCTTATCTTTTAAATCACTATTCTTTTGAAGGCCAACTGCTATTGCTGTATCTTCTTCTGAAGTCACAAATCCTTCTTTAAATTCAACCATTTTAAAGTTTTCATTTGCCATTTGTGCACTTAATGCTTCAGGTCTTTCTGTTACATATCCATCTATTACTCCAGATTCAAGTGCAACTCTCATTGCAGGGAAGTTGTCCATTGCTGTAACTTTATTAACACTTGGAATTTGATCTATAACTGTATAGTGGAAAGTATTTAATTGAGCAGTTACTTTAGCACCTGAAAAATCTTTTAATGTTTCTGCATTTTCATAAGAACTGCCTTTTTTAACTAGCATTACTAAATCTGATTTATAATAAACATCTGTAAAGTCTATTGTTTCTTTACGTTCTGCTGTTGGTGACATACCTGCTATTATTGCATCTATCTTTCCAGATGTTAATGCTGGAACAAGTCCATCCCACTCAGTTTTAACTATTACTAATTTTTTACCTAAGCTATCTGCTATTTTCTTAGCTATTTCTACATCATAGCCTCCTGCATATTCAGAACTTCCATCTATTTTTACAGCTCCATTTGAATCATCCATTTGAGTCCAGTTAAATGGAGCATATCCTGCTTCCATTCCAACTCTAAATACATCTTCTCCAGAATTATTTGCATTACTTGATCCGCAACCTGTTAATGTTAGTGCTGCTGTTGCTACAGCTAAAATTAATAATGATAATTTTTTCTTCATATTTATCCTCTCCTTTATGATAATAAAAAAACCAACCTCTCGGTTGGTGCTATCTTAAATATTTCGGATAAGATACTCTAAAAAATAATTGAGCCATAAAGCTCAAGATCAATTCATAGACACTTAACCCTCATCTTCCCATTTGAGATAGCACAACTTAATAAACCGGGAAAGCTTATTAAGACAGTCCTGTAACTATTAATTACAGACCCAGCAAGTAATATCGAGATATATTACAAGCTTCGGCAAAATTTCCTTCTCAATAGCTTCATAGCACTCTCAAGCTCCGCTAAAGACTGTTAAATTCTGCGCCTCTACCCCACTGCTAAGTGAGGTATTTATTTAATTTTATATACAGTTTACTACTATTTTCCACCTATGTCAATAGATATATTTTCACATTTTTTATACAATACTTAATATTGTGAATTTAATATAAATGACAGCTTACAAAGTGATTCTTTTCTATCTCTCTCATTTCAGGTTCCACAGTCTTACATATGTCTGTTGCATAAGGGCATCTAGTATGAAATCTACATCCTGATGGAATATTTATAGGGCTAGGCACATCTCCCTTTATTAATGTTATTTCTGAATTATTTGCTTTCTTAGGATCTGCTATTGGTATAGCTGATAAAAGCCCTTTTGTATATGGGTGAAGTGGCTTTTTATATAATTCATTACTATCTGATATTTCTACCATTTTTCCAAGATACATTACTCCTATTCTATCAGAAATATGCTTTACCATAGATAAATCATGAGCAACAAAAAGATATGTTAGTTTTAATTTTTTCTGCAAATCTTCTAACATATTCACCACTTGAGCTTGAATAGATACATCCAATGCAGAAATAGGCTCGTCACAAAGAATAAAATCTGGTTCAGTAGATATGGCTCTTGCAATTCCTATTCTCTGCCTTTGTCCTCCACTAAATTCATAAGGAAACTTATCCATATCTGCCTCTGATAATCCAACCATGTCTAGTAATTCTTTTATTTTTTTATTTCTTTCATCCTTATTTAATTTAGTATGCAATGCTAAAGGTTCATTTACTAATTCTCCAACTGTCATATTCGGATTTAAAGATGAATATGGATCTTGAAATATAGTTTGAATTTTACTATAAAAGTTTTTCATTTCTTTTTTAGAAAGATTAGCTATATTTGTTCCTTCAAAAATTATATCTCCTTCTGTTGTATCATAAAGCCTTGTAATAGATCTTCCAAGAGTTGATTTACCACAACCTGATTCACCTACAAGTCCGAAGGTTTCTCCTTTTTTAATATTAAAAGAAACTCCATCTACTGCTTTAACGTATTTTTTTTCCCCACTTAAAAACTCATTTTTTACTGGAAAATACTTTTTTAAATTCTTTACTTCTATTAATATATCATTAGACATTCTAACACCTCCCAATCTTAGATTTATTTTTCTAAAAAGCACATTGATCTATGTGTTTCACTAAAGTTTTTATAATTAGGCATTTCTTGAAAACATCTTTCAAAGGCAAATTCGCATCTATTTGCAAAAGGACAACCCTTTGGTGGATTTAATAGAGATGGTGCAGAACCTTTGATAGGCTTAAGTCTTGCTTTTTCATCATCTTCTATTTTAGGTATTGAATTAAGTAAAGCCTTAGTATATGGATGTTTAGCTTCATAGAAAATTTCCTCCACAAGACCCTCTTCCATTATTAATCCACCATACATTACAATTACTCTATTACAAAGGCTTGCTACTACTCCAAGATCATGAGTTATTAATATAACTGACATATCATTAATTTCTTTTAAGTTCTTTAATAACTGTAAAATCTGAGCTTGTATAGTTACATCAAGGGCTGTAGTAGGCTCGTCTGCAATTAAAAGCTTAGGATTACATGCTAATGCCATGGCTATTAAAACTCTCTGACGCATCCCTCCACTAAATTCATGAGGATATTGATCTATTCTCTTTTCTGGCATAGGTATTCCTACTTGCTTTAAAATGTCTAATGCTATTATCTTTGCTGCTTTCTTATTTATGCCTTTATGTCTCACTAATACTTCTATTAAATGATCTCCCACTTTTTTTAATGGATTTAAAGCAGTCATAGGATCTTGAAAAATCATAGCTATTTCTTTTCCCTTAATACTTTGCAATTCTTTTTTGCTCATGCTTGAAATATCTATATTATTAAAATAAACTTTTCCCTCTTCTATTTTCGCATTTTCAGGTAATATATTCATTACAGATTTCATAAGAACACTTTTACCACTTCCTGATTCTCCAACTATCCCTAATATATCACCTTTATTAACATTAAAGCTTACACCTCTTACAGCTTCAATTTTCTTATCTTTAATATTAAAATTGGTTTTTAAATTCTCTACACTAAGAAGGCTATTATCTCTATCCATTAGTTCTCACCTCCTGAAATTTTAGGTTCTACAAGGACTCTTAATACATTTCCTAATTTATTGAATGAATATATAGTTAAAATTATTAATATCCCTGGTATTAATGCCATATATAAGGCACTTTGAAGATTAGTTTGTGCATTTTGAAGAAGGTTTCCCCAAGATGACATTGGCGGCTGAATTCCAAGGCCTAAAAAGCTTAGGGAAGATTCAGTCATTATTGCACCTGCAATACTAGATGTTGAAGCAATAATTATTGTTGGAAAAACGCTAGGTATAATATGTCTAAATATTATTTTCCCTGAAGCTTCTCCAATAGATTTTGCATAAAGCACATATTCTCTTTCTTTAATTGAGAGAGTTTCTGCACGTACTAATCTTGAAGTTTCCATCCATGAAAATAAACCTATAACTATTATAATTGCTTGTAATCCTGGTTTTAAAAATATACTTATTACTGTTACTAATATCATCCATGGAATAGATGATATTATATCAACAATTCTCATTAAAATATTATCTATCTTTCCTCCATAATATCCACTTATGGTTCCTACAGCTACTCCAATACTAGTAGATATAATCATAGCTAAAATTCCTACTGTTAATGAAACTCTTCCTCCATATACAGTTCTAACAAAGTAATCTCTTCCTAATTCATCAGTTCCAAATATATGAGTTAAACTAGGTGATTGAAGAATATTAGATGTATTAGTTAAGTCAGGATCTATTGGAATTATAAAGGCAAATATTGATATAAATACTATAAATATTAAAAATAACATAGCAAATAAAGCACTCTTATTATGCTTAATTTCATCTTCAAAGTTTTTTAATCTTCTATTTTTTAATTTTCTATTTTCCATTATGCTACCTCATTTCCTTTATTCTAGGATCTATTAATGAATAAAGTATATCTGACAATAAGTTTCCTAGTATAACTAAAGTTGATGATAGCAATAGAATTGCCATAATAATTGGATAATCTAAAGATCTTACAGCATTTACGAAATAAGGTCCAACTCCTGGCCATCCAAAAACAGTTTCTGTTATCATGGCTCCTGTAATAAGCATAGGTAGAGCCATTCCTAGTTTTGTAATTATAGGTAAAAGCACATTTTTACAAACGTGTTTAAATAATATTTCTGATTTACTTGCTCCAAAAGCTTCTTGAACCATAACATAGTCTTCAGAAACTTGTCCTATTGTAGAAGATCTTACATATCTTATTAAATCAGGTAAAAAGGCTACTACTAAAACTATACAAGGCATTACAAAGTGTAATAAGAAATCTCCTATTGATCCTTCTCTTCCAATAGTGTTCATTCCTAATATAGGTAATATTGAAAACTTATATCCAAAGATAAATATCATAATCATTGCAAACCAAAAGCTAGGAATAGCTATTCCAATAGAACAAAATCCATCTATAATTTTATCTACCAATTTATTTTTATTAGATCCTGCTAATAAGCCTAAAACTATTGAAATTATAAATGCGATTAAATAAGACGGGAATACTAATATAGCAGTTGCTGGAATTCTTGCTATTAAATCATTAGATATGCTTTCATGAGTAATTATTGAATATCCAAATTGTCCACTAAAAATTCCTTTAAGCCATAATAAATATTGCATATATACAGGTTTATCAAAACCATATTTTGCTTTTATAAGCTCTACAGTTTCCTGGGACATTTTTGGAGTAATCATTGTATCAATGGCATTGTATGGTGCTAATTGAATTAATGTAAAACAAATTATTGAAATTAGTAGTATTAAAGGAATAGCTTGAAGTATTCTCTTTAAAATGTATTTAGCCATCATTATCACTTCCCCGACAAAAATTATATGGTGCTGCAATATGCAGCACCTTCATTAAAATTAAAATTCTACTTAAAGCTTAATTTTGACATATCTTCAAAAGTATAAACTGGTACTAATTTAGCTTCATCAACTCCTGTTACATTAGAACTCATAACTACTATTCTCTTGTTTTCTAACATTGGATAGAAGTATGCGTTATCTTGTAATTTTTGTTGAACTTTATTATATATTTCAACTCTTTTTGCTTCATCAGTTTCAACTCTACCAGCATTAAATAAGTCATCAATTTCCTTGTCTTTATAGTGACTATAATTGTATTTACTTTCTGAAGTAAATAATGAGTTAAATGTATCTGGATCTATTCCCATGATGTATCCACCAATAAACATATCATAATCTGAATCTTCATTAAGCATTTGTTGACTTAAAGCTGTTCCTTCTTGTCCTGCTAATTCTACATTAACACCTATTGCTTTAAGATTTTGTTGAATTATTGTAGCTTCTTTTTGAGATGGAACATCATTTGAAGTATATCCAAGCTTAACTGTTAAATTGGTAACCCCTGATTCTTCTAATAACTTTTTAGCTTTTTCTTGATCAAAATTATATTGTTCAACATCATTTGTATGGAATGGGTTCCCGTTTGGTAAGAATGTATAAGCTTCCTCTGCATATTCCTTTGAACCAAAAGCAGCATTTATTAAATCTGTTCTATTCATTCCATAAAAAATAGCTTGTCTAACTTTTTTATCTTGTAATTTTTTTGAGTTTGAATTAATAACTACATAAGCAACTCTACCTTCATCATACTTATATGGAGTTAAATTATCTCCTTTTGTTAAATCAGTTAAATCACTAGATTGAACAGATAAAGCATTTATTTCGCCCTTTTGTAAAGCAAGTTTAGCTGTATTAGCATCTGGTATTATTCTAAATATTACATTTTGTATATTGGCTTCACCAAGGAAGTAATGTTCATTTTTTTCAAACTTAACATATTGTCCTGCTTTATATTCTGCTAATTTATATGGACCAGTTCCTACTGGTGTAGCATTCTTTTCACTATTTTCGAAATTAGTTTCTCCTTCATAAATATGCTTTGGCATAATGAATATATTAGCTAATAGTTCCATAGCTGGAGCACTAACTTCTGGAAGTATGAAGTTAACTGTATAATCATCTACTTTTTCAACTTTTACTGGTTTTCCATTAAAAATTAATTGGCTATATGCCCATCCTGCATTTTCTTCTTTTAACATTTGTTCATAAGTGAACACAACATCATCAGCTGTAAATGCTTCTCCATCACTCCATTTAACATCTTTTCTAAGCTTAGCTGTATAAGTTAAATTATCTTCTGATGGAGTCATGCTTTCTGCAAGAAAATAATTAATTCCATCTGCATTATACATATATAAAGGTGAATATAATGCTTTTATAGTCATTAATCCATAACGATCACTAGTTGTTATAACATTTACTGAGTTTCCTGGATCCCCAGCAATACCGTATATAAATGAATCAGATTGTGAGGAAGTTCCTCCTGTATTGCTATTATTATCTACTTTATTACCACAAGCTGCTAATAACATTGCTGTAGCTATTGTTACTGTTAATAATTTTGATATTTTCTTAAATTTCATATTTACCCTCCATAAAATAATTATTTTTAGCAAAAGATATTTATAGTATAGTCTTTTTATAAATTCCACTATAATAAAAAATCGTCTCTTATTAAGATCCGAAGTTAAATAAACCCTATTCCTCTTTAATTGTTATAAAATAATATAAATCCTTAATCTATTTAATATAATAAGAAACTCCTTCTATTTTATTATTACACTCTAATTAAGGTGCAATTAATACTTGAGAAACAAAGAACTTTTTCTTTCAAAGCCTTACTAAATCTATCTTTATTAAGATTACACACAATCCCTATCGGATTACTTTTTAGCATTATATCCATATTATATGAACATTATTATTTTTTGTCAATGAAATTTAAATAAAAATAGGCTTATCTATTTTTATTTAAATTTATTAACATGTATTCGTATTTTTTATTTATTTCTTATTTCATCAAACCATCTTAATACATTTTGTATTTCTCTATCCCAACAAGACCAATTATGCTCTCCTTCTGAGTAATTAAATTCAGAATCTACTCCTAAAGCCTTCATTTTTTCTTCCATTTCCTGATTATTCTTATATAGAAAGTCCTCTGTACCACACCAAGAATATATTTTTGGTAAATTATTAATTTCATTATCTTTTGATAAGGAATCTAAAAGATATATTAAGTCATTTTTTGACCCTTTAATATTTTCTAATGGTCCAAATACTCCTTCCCAAAAAGACTTTCTTTTATTCTTAAAGCCTTCTGTCATTGATTCACTAGCTATATTTAAAGGACCTGATAATGATGCTGCTGCCTTAAACTTTTCAGGATGAGTTAATGCTAATTTAAGAGCACCATGCCCCCCCATAGAAACACCAGCAACAAAAGTATCTTCTTTTCTATCTGAAAAGTTGTTGAAATATTCTTTGCAAAACTTAGGTAGTTCTTCTGATATGTAAGTCCAATATTTAGCTCCATATGTAGTATCTGTATAGCAACCTAATTGAGTTGTAGGTATTACTACAGCAAATCCGTATTGTGATGCATATCTTTCTATAGATGTTCTACGCATCCAAACACTTTCATCATTTCCCATACCATGTAATAAATATAATACTGGTTGTCCTTTCTTATTAATACTTTCCTTAGCATCTATTTCATTTGACTTTTGTTGAGGCAAAAGTACATTTAACTTAGTATTAATTCCTAAGGTATTTGAGAAATAGTTTACTTCAAATAAAACCATGCCTATCCTCCTAAAAACTATTTTATTATGTTATTATATACCTAAAAAATTCGACTGTATATAATTCATATTAAATAATAATCATTTTCCATATATTCATTAATAATTTTTTTATATCAAATGGTTTTTTATTTACAAAGGTTTTAAAATATTAATTTTAGCAGATACTATTTAATGATATATATAGTAAGGAGGATAAATCATGGCAGAAATAACAGGAGTAGTTAAATGGTTCAATTGTGAAAAGGGGTATGGTTTCATATCATGCAATGAAGGGAATGATGTATTTGTACATCACTCACAAATTAAAGAAAAAGGTTCTGAAAAATCTTTACATGAAGGCGAAAATGTAACCTTCAACATTACAGAAAATGAAAAAGGACCTATGGCTGTGAACGTACAAAAATTATAATCTAAAAAAGCACCTCTTATGAGATGCTTTTTTTAATATATAATAGTACCTAATATATTCACTTCTATTAACTTAACCTTAATCATATTAAGTTAATCATTCATTACTAATCATCCATTTCTAAGCCTCATAATATTTTCCTCCCTTTATAAACTTATTCATACTTTCCATTTTGATTTAAGTAAAATTATAGGTAGTAGCAAGTATAAATACTTACTGCTACCTATATTTCTAAAACTATCTTTTATAATTAGCTTTTTTTCTTGTTGATAGGATAGCAACGCCACCAAGTGCACAAACAGAAACTATTAATAAAGGTAATGTCAAGCCGCTAGATTTCTCTTCCTTAACAGCAGTTGTTTTATTATAAAGTTCAGAAGTAGTATCGTAGTAAATAATGTCATCTGAAATAGCTTCTTGCCCTTCAAATACATATTGGTCAATCTCCCTTTGTTTATTTAATATATTTTCATCAATTGCTGTAGCAGAAAATGATGGACTTGATAAATCAACATCTGGAGAAACTTCATCTGTTTCAAGTAGTGCTGCTTCTTTACCATCAACAACATTAACCATATCTCTTCCAAGAATACTATATAGATATTCAGCATTTTCTTCATTATAAGGTTCTATTCTAACCTCTACAAATTTATTAACCATCCCCGTACTTACTACAGTAAATCCTTTTTCCTCAATTTCTTTACTATTCTTATTAAATACAATATAATCAATTTCTTCTTGCTTTTTAGCTAAATTCTCGTCAACAACAGCAATTTCTATGGTTTGATAAGCATTTTTATTATCTCGATTTGTTTCTGCAAACACTACATTGGATGATAATACAGTTATACCTATTCCAAAAATAAGAGCCCTTAAAATATTAATTCTTTTCATGAAAATCATACCTCCAATTTATTTTTTATTTCATAGATCTTGCAATCTTAATAGCATCTTCTTGTGTTATTAATCCACTAATTAAATAGTGAACCTCATCTTTAAACCAATGTAGCTCAATATTCATACTGTCTTCATTTTCTCCCTCTGTTGATATATTCTTATTTAGAAACCCTATAGTTCCATTAATATCAAATTCTTCATAATTACCAAATTTATTTTCTACTTGTCCTTTTTCTTGAATAATCATAAAAGATTTATCTTCTGAAAAGTAATTAAGAATAATTTTATATGCCTTTCCTTCCTTAAAACCATATGCATTAATTTTTTCAAGCTCATAGTCTTCTGGAATATAAGTAGGTATAATAAAAGTACTTTCAAAATCTCCTTTTGCATTATCAAGTGTATCTATAACCCAGCTTTTCTCTTCCTCAGCATTTAATATATTGTTACCAGAATTCTCTGGAATTGACTCAGTATCATCAACACTCATCATAAGATTATTTTCAGGAGTTATATCTAGATTCTCTTGATTCTTTAATGGCAGGATATGAGATAAATTTGCTATTCCAATAATTAAGAGAAAACATGCAGCTACTATCAGCACTTTGTTGATTGGCCTATAATTTTTCTTTAGACATTTTTGCAAGGTCTTTTTCTTAAGATCTTCATCAACTTTTACATCTTTCATGATATCATCCGCTATATTTTTAAAGTCCGTGATTTTATTCACTCCAATCAATCCTCCCTCCTAACTTGGTTTTAAGTATTTCTCTTGCTCTGTGTAGTCTACTTCTTACAGTTCCTTCAGCCACATTCAAAATTTTACTTATTTCTGCTGTATTGCAATTATGATAGTAGTAAAGTATTATAACCTCTTTAAATCGATGTGATAGGGACATTACCTCTTCAAATAAAATTTTATTTTCTTCTATTTTAATAATTCTGTTTTCAATTCCTATATTAACATTCTTATCTTTCAACTTATCAGTAAGCAGCACTCTCTTGAGCCATGAACTACGTAACATATCTTTGCATACATTAATGGTTATTCTAATTATCCATGTTTTTTCACTGCTTTCCCCTTTAAAACTTTCAAGTTTATTAAAAACCCTAATAAACACTTCTTGGAAAGCATCCTCAGCATTCTGTAAGTTTTTCAGATACATATAAGATGTCCTTAATACATCGTTACCATAAGTATCCATTAATCTTTGAATTTCTTTTTCTATATTCTGTCCTTTAACCGATTTATTCTCCTTTGGTACCGAAAGGGAATCCATAAGTTACCTCCTTTCTTGTGGTGCTTACACTTATTAGACGTATCCAATTAATTTTCCGCTCCCTATTTTAAATAATTATTTTATTCCTTTATATATCTATTTAAGAAATATTAATAAATACATAATTATATGTTAAGTATGAAAACTTCAAATATTTTCAATCCTCTATTTTATATTTTCTTTATCGTACTTTATCCATAAAAAAGTAGTGCAACAGAATAAATACTACTCTATTGCACTTTCACTATTATCTAGCTATGATTTTTACTTATCTAATCTTTCCTCTTGAATCAGAGAGCTATAAATTCTTTCAATTTCTTGTCTATCTGCTAATTGAATAATTAAATACATCTATTAGTACTTAATCAAACACTTGACGTAATTCAATCTGACCTTCTCCATATCCTTGAGGATCAGGCATATTCATAGCCCATTCCACAGCTTCTTCCCTAGAATTTACATCAATAAGAATAAAACCAGCAATCAAATCTTTTGTTTCAGTAAACGGTCCCTCTGTAACAACAGGCTTTTCCCCTAGTTTAGGATATGATATACGAATCCCATTAGAACTTGGTTTAAGTCCTTTAGCCATAACCCGTACTCCAGCCTTAACTAAATCATCATTGTACTTGTTCATAGCTTTAATAAGCTCAGAGCTTGGTAGATTGCCAGCTTCAGAATTCTTTGACGCTTTCACAATCAACATAAATAACAAAATTATTCCTCCTTATACATTTAATTAATTCTTGTAATAAAGTTTATTTAATTTCAACATTTAATCTTATTATAATTTTATATAATCCTTCATATACTTACAATAATAATTCAATAATATTATCAATTTTCTAATATTCTCTACTCCAGTAACCTCTAGTAACACTACCCAAATGAATGAAAATTTAAATATATTAATGAAAACTAGTAATTGTTATGTTTCAACTAAGCTATATATATCAAAAGGGACTGTACACTAATTTTTAGTTGGTCAGCCCCCTCTTTTATCTATATTTTTATAATTTATTTCCACAGCTTATCTGCAACTTTTCCCCAATTCTCTGAGTATTCTATACACTTTCCACATAGGTGATCTACTGATTCTGGGGATATAAGATCTGTTGATTTAGCTCCTGTCTTCTTAACTATTTCTTGTAAACACTCTGGATTCTCTAGCATAGGACAAGGTCTTAAATGATTTTCATTAAAAGGTTGTCCTTCTCTATAAGCCATAAAAATAGGTTGCTTTAAGCATTCTAAAAGACTCTTATCATGTATATTAGCATTAGAATAATGAATAAATACACATGGTTCCACATCTCCATTAGGATTTATATGGCAATAACATCTTCCACCTGCTATACATCCACCTACAAATTCTCCATCATTTTGGAAATCCATTGCAAATATAGGTTTTCCACCTTCCATTGAACGAATTTCTCTTACTCTCTTGTACATATACTTTCTTTGCTCACTTGTTGGTAATAAGTCTATATCAGCCTCATTTCCAACAGGCATATAGTGGAAATACCAAGTAAATCTACATCCTTTTTCAATAATTAAATCTAAAAATTCATCAGATGTTACTACATCTACATTTTTTCTGGTATAGCATATAGAAGTACCAAAGATTAATCCATATTCTTTTAATAAATCCATAGTATCCATTACTTTATTGAAAATTCCATTTCCTCTTCTACTATCATTAACTTCCTCAAATCCTTCAAGGCTAATAGATAATGATAAGTTTCCAACTCTGACCATCTCTTCACAAAGTTCTCTATCTACTAAAGTACCATTAGTGAAAGCATGAAAAGCACAATCATTATGTTTTTCACATAACTTAATTAAATCTTTTTTTCTAACTAATGGCTCACCTCCAGTAAGCATGTAAAAATAAATTCCAAGCTCTTTTCCTTGAGTTATAATATTATCTAAATCCTCAAAGCTTAAGTTTAGCTTATGTCCATATTCTGCTGCCCAACATCCTGTGCATTTTAAGTTACAAGCGCTAGTTGGATCCATAAGTATAATCCACGGTATATTACAGTTATACTTTTTTTGCAATTCTAGTGTTTTTTTGTATCCACTAAAACCTGCTTCAAATCCTAAATTTAAAGCTGTCATTTTTATAACATGCGGATTTAATTCATTTAGTGCTCTGTCTAAATATTTCATCCACTTTCCATTAGGATCTTTTATAAGATTTCTAGCTCCATCAAAAGCTTCCTTACTAAAAGTCCCATCTAGAAATTGTTCTGATATATCTACTAATTTCAATAATTTTTTTTCTTTATCTTTATTTACATATTTCAATATACCATCTATAGTTACACCTAATGCCTTCCTTGCTGCCGTATGAGTTAATCCCATATATTTCCCTCCTTACTTAAGCAAAAAATTAAATTTCACCTATATTATAACATATTTATCACTAAATTTTACTCAATATCCATACTTTACATATTTTTAACATTATTTATATTGATACTTATTTATTACAAATTTATAATATTTTATAT
>OGSQ01000354.1_pt1 | contig 20623 bp, 19 predicted proteins | sample 1573921 | NCBI WGS metagenome assembly OGSQ01 (sample SAMN03295832, study PRJEB24534) | human gut metagenome | isolation source: fecal sample 7 from infant 4 | host: Homo sapiens | place: USA: Pittsburgh, PA | collected 2014-07 | reverse complement strand
GAACTTCCTTTTTTTAATCGGCTAGTATCAAAATTTATTTTGATACAGCCCCTTTTTTTATTAATATATGTTTTGAACTTATTACTTAGTCTTAATATGATAATGATTTTATAGATTGTATTATTAGAAAAATGATATAATAATTTCAAAGATTATGAAAGAGAGGTAATTTAATGTCACAGATAACCAAGAGAGCCTTAGTATCTTCCTTAAAGAATTTATTATTAAAAAAACCACTAAATAAGATTACAATCAACGATATTACTGAAGACTGTGGTGTAAATCGCATGACATTTTATTATCATTTTCAGGATATTTATGAGTTGATTGAGTGGGCATGTGAAGAAGATGCAGCTAAAGTACTAAAGGGGAAAAAGACTTATTCAACATGGCAGGAAGGCTTTTATAATATTTTTGTGGAAGTGAGTAATAACAGGCCATTTGTAATGAATGTATATAATTCTATAAGTCGTGAGCATATTGAGAATTACTTATATAAATTAACATATGAGTTGCTTATAGATGTTGTAGAAGAAAAGGCAAAAGGAATAAATGTTAGTGAAAAAGACAAGCATTTTATTGCTGATTTTTATAAATATTCTTTTGTTGGATTAGTTCTTAATTGGATTAAGAATGATATGAAAGAAGACCCTAAAGAAATTATAGAAAAGCTTAATATGTTGATGCAGGGGAATATTTTAAATGCTCTAGAAAATTATAGGATTGATAGAACTAAACAAAATTAGTGAAATGATTAAAAATTATACAAAAAAGCCTCTATGATAAAACTTTTATCATAGAGGCTTTTTTGCTGATGGTGAAGAAATAAAAAAATTTATATAGTAGTCTTAGTAAGGGAAAGCTAATATATAAAGTTATTAAGTGGAGGAATTATATATGTATTATTCAAGTGGAAATTATGAAGCTTTTGCAAGACCAAGGAAACCAGAAGGAGTGGATCATAAATCAGCATATATTGTTGGTACAGGTCTTGCAGCATTATCAGCAGCTTGTTATTTAGTACGTGATGGACAAATGAAAGGGGAACATATTCATATATTTGAAAAAGATTCTATTCCAGGTGGTGCCTGTGATGGATTTGAGTATTCAGGCCTTGGATATGTAATGCGTGGTGGAAGAGAAATGGATAACCACTTTGAAGTAATGTGGGATTTATTCCGTTCCATCCCATCAATTGAAACAGAAGGAGTTAGTGTTCTAGATGAATATTATTGGTTAAATAAAGAAGATCCAAATTATTCTTTATGTCGTGCTACAGTAAACCGTGGTGAAGATGCACATACAGATGGAAAGTTTGATATATCAGATAAGGGCGCAATGGAAATTATGAACTTATTTTTCACACCAGATGAAGATTTGTATGATAAGAAGATAACAGATTTCTTTGATGATGAAGTATTAAACTCAAATTTCTGGTTATATTGGAGAACTATGTTTGCATTTGAAAATTGGCATAGTGCTTTGGAAATGAAATTATACATCAAACGTTTTATACATCATATTGGTGGTCTACCAGATTTTAAGGCACTTCGTTTTACAAAATATAATCAATATGAATCAATGATACTTCCTATGATTAAATATTTGGAAGGATTCAATGTACAATTCCATTACAATACTAAGGTTGTTAATGTAGAATTTGATATTAAACCTGATAAGAAATTAGCTAAGAAAATAGAACTTTTAGTAGATGGAAAAACAGAATATGTTGGTCTTACTGAAAATGATCTTGTATTTATTACAAATGGTGGATGTGTAGAAAATTCTAGCCTTGGATCACAAAATGAACCAGCTACATTTAATCCTGATATTAAGCCAGGTGGTGGCTGGGATATGTGGAGAAAAATTGCAGCTCAAGATCCTTCCTTTGGTAATCCAGATAAGTTCTGCTATAATCCAGAGCAGTCCAATTGGATGAGTGCAACAGTAACTACATTAGATCAGAAGATAGTTCCATATATTAAGAATATATGTAAGAGAGATCCATTCTCTGGTAAAGTTGTAACAGGTGGAATTGTTACTGTAAAAGATTCTAATTGGCTATTAAGTTGGACATTTAATAGACAACCACAATTTAGAACACAACCAAAGGGTCAGCTTGTTGGATGGATATATGGTTTATTTAGCGATAAGCCAGGTAACTATGTAAAGAAGGCCATGAGGGATTGTACAGGTAAGGAAATCTGTATGGAATGGTTATATCACCTTGGAGTACCAGAAGCTGAAATTGAAGAATTAGCTACTAATAGCGCAAATACTATTCCATGTATGATGCCATATATTACTGCATTCTTTATGCCACGTGCAGCAGGAGATAGACCAAATGTAGTTCCAGAAGGAGCAGTGAATTTTGCATTCCTTGGACAGTTTGCAGAAACACCAAGAGATACTATATTTACAACTGAATATTCAATGAGAACTGGTATGGAAGCAGTTTATACATTACTTAATGTTGATCGTGGTGTACCAGAAGTGTGGGGAAGTACTTATGATGTTCGTGACTTGTTAAATGCAACAGTTAAGCTTAGAGATGGAAAACCTGCTACTGATATGAGTATGAGTTGGATTCAAAAAATAGTAGTTAGAGAAGCATTAAAGAAAATATCAGGAACTGATATTGAAAAATTATTAAAAGAATATAATGTAATTTAGAATTTTTTTATGATAATTAGTCAGTATAGAAAATTATTAACATTCTTCATATGATTGTTAACATAAATAAGCTAAATGAAAAGAATAAGAAAAAGAATAGTGGATAATTACTATTCTTTTTCTATATTCTATATATAATTTTCAAATGTTGGTTCAATATGCTTTTTAATAAAGTCTATTCTATCTTTAGCACGTGGCACAAAGAGGGAAGCAATAGAAACTACCATTTTTTTATCCTTATTAACAAAGATAGTATTTCCTCCATCACCCATAGCTGCATAGCCATAGTCCTTATCATCACTAATCCACCATAAGTATCCATATGGAATATTAAGTTTATCCCACCTACTATGTTCCTTTGTGCTATCCTCTATCCAGGATTTTGATACTATTTGTTTTCCATTCCATATTCCATCATTTAAATATAATTCACCTATCTTTGCCATATCTGTAGCAGATAAAGTAAGACCCCATCCACCAGTATTTATTCCAGTGGGATCAGCAACCCAACCGCTAATATCTGTAGACTTATTAAAAGCTAGTTGTTCTTCCTTACTATGAAAGGTTACATTACCTTCAACTGTAATTCTAAGTGGAGTAAATAAATTTGCTCTAGCAAAATCAAGAACAGGTTGCCCAGTTGCTTTTACAAGGATTCCAGAGAAAATATCTGGACCTATAAGAGGAGCATATCTAAATTTGCCTATATCCTCCTTTCCACCTAATAAATCAAGACTGAATTTTACAAAGTCGTCACTGGTGAAATATTTAATATAGGGGTTAAACTTATATTTATATGGAGCTGTCATTGTAAGTAAATCCTTAAGAGTAATCTTTTGTATTACTTTTTCTCTTCTTTTAACTGTATAATCAGGGAAAAAACTAAGTACTTTTTCGTTAACACTTTTAATGTATCCTTTATCTATTGCAATTCCAATTAATATAGAAATAATACTTTTGGTTACTGAATAAACATGAATTTTGCTATTAGCATTACAGTTATTAAAGTAATTCTCATATAGAGTCTTACCGTCTCTTAGAACAACCATTCCAGCAATATTTTTATAGTCATTGTTTATTATTTTTTCTAACTCTAATATTTTTTCTTCATCCATATAAATTTCTCCCTTATAATTAAATTTTCTTTTTAACAGGATAATAAACTTCAGTTATTAATTCATTTTCATTTTTAACTTCACTAGGATCAGTCACATATACTTCAAAAAGGGCACTAGTGCACTCATATCCTTCCTTTTCTGCCCATTGAATTTGCTTAGCGTAAACAGAGGATAGGTCAGAATAAGAACCGTGTACAACTGTTTTTAAGCATAAGCCTGGGTTGAAATCTCTTGTACCTTTAACATACTCCTTTACTGGAATAGCAAATTCTGTGTCTAGGCCAAAGGGGCTATATTCTGAACTATGAAATAGTACCATTGGTGGAGCTTCTATAGTTAATTTATCCTTTTTAATTTTCTCTAGTAATTTACCAAAGAAACTATTATATTCCTCAGGAAATTCATGCTCTTGAACCATTTTTCTAATATATAGAAGATTCATCGAAGGAACTTCTACAAGATTAATATTAATATCTGTTAGATAGGACATAATTGATTTACCTTCCTTCAAATTTAAAATATCATTATTTAATTGTTTTAATTTATCTTGAAATTCTTTTACTTGTCTTTCAATTTCCTTTTTCTTATTAATAAGTAATAAATAAAGATTTTCTTCCTTTAAATCTTCTGACTGGAGGATTGATTTGATTTCTTCTAAAGAAAAGTTATATGCTTTTAAACGCTTAATTAATAACATAGTTTGCAATTGATTAATGGAATAATACCTATAGCCATTTTCAGGATTAATTTCTTCTGGTAGTATTAATCCTATTTCAGCATAATAACGAAGAGTTTTAGTTGATACTTTACATATATTTGAAAAGTCCCCTATAGACAGCATATAGAAACCTCCTTTAAGCTAATTTATTATTTCTATCTTTATCTTACACCTTTCCCTAAGGGGAAAGTCAATGATATAAAGTAATTAGAGTATGTAGATAAGATTACATAGTTCCAAATTACAAGTTCACTTTAAAAGTTATTAGAAAGATCACATTAATAAAATGGTATGTTTTAAACTAATGTAAATATTGGGCAATAAAAAAATGAACAAAATAATTGTTCATTCTATCTTTAAATATTAAAAAATGTTTATAAAATATAAGGAATAAATTAGTCTTTATAAAGACGATCTAATTCAATAATTATGAGAATAAAAATCTAGAATTGGGACTCCTTTAGATATCAAATAATTTCCTATACCACTTTCTATATCAGATCTATTTAATCCATATGGAATATTATTTAATGGGAAAACTAATACCTCACTATCATCCCATTCGAGGCCTAAGGCTTGAATGATAAGACCTGCTGTAGTATTGTTTTTAGTATACTCAGTAAAATATATATCACAACCTGTTCCAATGACACTTATATAGTTATCTTTTGTGAACTTTATCCAAACAATGTCTTCTTTATTTTCTTTGTTTATTTTTGAATAGATAAATCTTCGTGTTTCTGTTTTCTTGGGTTTAATAACAGGGTCAAAAGATATATCCATGCCTAAAGAAGATAAGTAATCTTTAACATATTTTTTTATATCTTCTCTATCAACTACAGACAAAAGATGTTGTTCTTTAGCCTTTTCAATTCTAAAGTTAAATCCTTTATTTAGATTATCAATTGATACAGTTCTATTTTTTATTGAGGGCATAATCCACTTCAAGCATTCATTATTATACATAATATATTTATACTCCTAAAATATTAAAATTTATCCATATGTTTGTTAAAATACTAGTTATTACAACAATACAATTAGGATAATATGCATTTATATTATGTATTATTTTGAGTATATTAATACATAATAATAAAAAAAATCCCTAATGATTAGGGATCTTTTATACTAATTATTTGCTTTTAACATATTCATTCATTGGTTTAACAAGATAATGATTTATAGGAAGCTTTTCAGTAGTAATATATCCAGCTTCTGCATCAATTAACATAGGGATTCTATTAACAAGAGTAGCACAAGTTAATTCTACTGTCGCAGGTCTATCAACTTTAATTGTTGTTTCAGGTTCCCCTTCAAATGTCCAATCATTTTTATCAAAATCCTCAGGTCCATAAACATATCCTTGACATTGGGTTTCTAAGGTTATTCCTTCTTCAGTTTCAGTAGTAACAATAGCAGACATTCCAGTAGCATATCCAGCTTTAACAGTCATATCTAATGTTGAAGAATATAAATCTTCTTTATGTGTCATTGGAACACATTTTTGAGTTTGAGATGTTATGGTTAATCCTAATTGACTACATAACCATCCATTTTGATTCCACATATATGAAGGAACAACTTTACAATCTTTAATTGCTTGCACAGTTTCTTCATAATTTAGCCCATTATAATTACCAATTTCTTTTTCAAATTCTTCAATGGAAAGACCAGCTCCATGACCTTCTGCAAGAGCGATTCCATAATCTTCTACATTATAGCTACTAATACCTTTTATTTTAGTAATTTTATGCATTGATCCTGCTAAAGTTGTAATTAACCTTCCCCAATACATATCAGGATATCCACTTCCACATAATGTACAACCGTTTTTCTTTGCTAGTTCATCTAGTTCTTTTGTAATATCATAAGATGAGTTCCAAGGATATAAGGCTTCTTCGCAGGTACTGATGGCATTTACACCATTTTCAGCACAAACAGTAAATGCAGGTTTTAAATCCTCCATAGTTGATCTTGTGGCAATAATACAAACGTCAGGTTGTGATGTCTTTAACAATTCATCAGCTTTTTCAGCGCTAGTTACTTTTATACCCATTGGTTCAATACCCATTAGCTCTCCAATATCTTTGCCAATAACCTTTGGATTTAAATCTACTGCTCCAACAAGCTCTCCACCATGTTCTAAGACATATCTCATAAGATATAGACTCATTTTTCCACAGCCATATTGCACTACTTTCACTTTATTTTCCATTGAATTTTCCCTCCTAAAATGAATGTTTTGAATTTTCTGATTTTATTATAAAGCTTATATTAAGTATAAAGTCAATAAAATCGTTAAATTATTTACAATCAAGTAATTAACAAATTTATGAGTATAGTGGCTTGATGATATATTTCTATATAATTTATAATATAAGTAAATGAATGGTAAAAGATTATACTAAGGTATAAGGTTGTGAGGTATATATGGGTGAGAATTATTTAACAATTGGCCAAATGGCAGAATTAAATCATGTATCAACTCAGACATTGCGTCTTTATGATAGGAAAGGACTACTAAAACCTGAATATCAAGATCCACAAAATGGATATCGTTATTATCATATTGCTCAAAGTGATGAATTAGATTTAATTCATACTATGAAAATATGTGGAATGACTTTAGAAGAAATTCAAAAGCAACTTACTGAATCCTCTCGAAAAGAACTTTATGAATCTCTTATTGAACAAGAGAAAAAACTAAGTAAAGAAATTTATAAGCTTACTAGAAGCTTATATACAATAAGACGATTTACATCAAATCTGAATCTTTTAAACTCTCTTCCACCTATAGGAAAAATAATTTATGAATATTTACCAGAAAGAAGAATAGATACTTTTACATCAAATATTGATTTTTTTGAAAAAGGTTATTCAGGATATGAGGAAATGATAAGAGAATTCAAAAGCTATATGATTGAAAATGAATTACCACTTTCATATTTTTTTAATGCAGGAACTCTTATTGAAAAAGATGATTTCAGTAAACAAAAACTAAAATCCAATACAGTATTTATATTTGTAGATGATGATTATCCTGAAAGTAAAACTCAGAGGATTCTACCAGAAAATATGTATATTACAATTTATGCAGATGATACTTCTAAAGAATATCAATATGCAAAGGAAATATACTCCGAAATTAAAAAAGTAGGATACGAAATAGCAGGTGAGTATCTTTGTGAAGTTATTTTATATACTCCTTATAATAAAAAAGAAAAGAAATATATGAAGTATAAATTACAAGTTCCAGTTACACATAAAAATAGAAAATAGAAAAATAGAATATATGAAAAATGGGCTGTTGAAACAGCCCTAAATTAAAAATTTCCGATTACTGAATTAATTCAAAATTATATTTGTTATTGAATTTCCTCAATACTAGAAATCAACCATTGTCCATCTATGTTCTTTAATATAATCTCCATTTTAAATTCTACTTTTTCAGTATTATCTACAACTTTTTTCATCCTGTCAAATACTTCTGGTGTGATATCATCAAAAATATTTGGAGTCACTGCATCTTGGCCTTGTTTTTCATAAATTTTATTTAATTCATCTATATGTTCATTTAGATATTCTGTAGATAGATTTTGAATATCAAGCTCAAGATTTGAAGAATCGAACTTTTCAAAGTCTAGACACTTTCCACTTAATGAAACTATTGCTTCTCCATCTTTTTCTTTAACTTCATCAATTGAGTAATCGCCAATTGATTTACTCATTACATAAGAGATGAAACTTTTAGCTTCCTCATTAAACACTTCACCCATACTATCATTAATAAATTTATCTAATAATGAGGCATTAAGATCAGAAAAACCAAAACTATCATTAAAATTTCCTTTATCTTTAGTAGTCATTTCTATAGATTTATTGTAATCACCTGATTTAATTAATGTAAAGTAATCACCAACAGAATTTTTGATTTCTTCTTCATGGGATTCCCTAGCACAACCAAATAAAGTAAAGATCATTACAAAAGATAAGAAAAAACTTGTAAATTTTCTCATATTATCACCTCAATAATATTAAAACTATACAAATTTATTATAAAATATTAACTGAAAACCTTCAACATATAATAGGAAAATTGGAATATACTTTCAAAGAATATTCATAAAATCTATAGAATAATAGAAATAATGGGTACAAAAAAATATTGAAAATCAAAAATTTTATATATTGACAAGGTTTTTTTGCTATGATAGCATTATAACAATATAAAAAGAGGGCAAGGACGTTCTATAAAAATAGAATGTCCTTGCCCTCTTTTTATATATATTAATTTAATTTATAGGGGGTATTATTTATGGAGACTACAATGATTATTGACACTATTTGGGTATTTCTCGCAGCTATTTTAGTATTTTTTATGAATCTAGGTTTTGCATCTGTGGAAGCAGGTTTTGCAAGATCAAAAAATACTGTTAATATTCTGTCAAAAAACTTTATAGTATTTGCAGTTTCATCCTTAGGATTTATGTTGCTAGGATGGGGTTTAATGTTTGGTGGGGATAACCCATTTATAGGTACAAAAAATTTATTTATTTTAGGTAATGCAGATCTTTCTTTTTATAATGAAACACTAACAGCAAATGTTCCTTTCTGGGGCAAGTTCTTTTTCCAATTAGTTTTCTGTGGTACTGCAGCCACTATAGTTTCAGGGGCTGTGGCTGAACGTGTAAAATATTTATCATTTATTATTTTCTCTTTTGTGTTAACTCTTATTATTTACCCAATAGTTGGCCACTGGGTATGGGGAGGCGGCTTTCTTGCATCTCTAGGGTTTATGGATTTTGCAGGTGATACTGTTGTTCATTCAGTTGGAGGTTGGGCAGCCCTTGTTGGAGCATTAATTCTTGGACCTCGTATTGGGAAATACGGTAAGGATGGCAAAGTAAAAGCTATTCCAGGTCATAATATGTCATTAGCTGTTATTGGTCTTTTTATTCTTTGGCTTGGATGGTTTGGATTTAATCCTGGATCTACTATGAGTTTCCAAAATCCAGCTGATGTAATGCATATTTTAATGACAACTAATACTGCTGCCATTGCAGCTATAATAACTTCTACTGCTACATCTTGGATTATAATTGGTAAACCAGACTTAGGTATGACTATAAATGGATGTCTTGCAGGCTTAGTAGGGATTACTGGTAGCTGTGCCTATGTTAGTATTGAAGCATCTTTATTAATTGGAGCCATAGCAGGAGTTTTAGTTGTATTTGCAGTAATGTTCTTTGATAGAATGAAAGTGGATGATCCAGTTGGTGCAACAGCTGTACATTTAGCCTGTGGTGTATTTGGAACAATTTGTGTTGGATTATTTGCTAAAGAAGGAATTACAACTTTATCTACACAAAATGGTTTATTCTATGGTGGGGGATTCCAATTACTTGGAGTTCAATTAATAGGTATAGTTGCAGTAGGAGCCTTTGTATTTACATCATCTTTACTTGTTTGGTATTTAATTAAGAAGACAATAGGAATTCGTGTATCTGAAGAAGAAGAAATAGCAGGACTTGATATTGGAGAGCATGGAAATATAGCTTATCCAGATTTTGCCCTTGCTACAGTTGGAGGAGAGTATGTTAATACTTCAGAAGATATTATTATAGATATTCCAAGTGATAATAATGTAGTAGCTAGGGAGGCAGTTCCTGTAATTAATAAATCTACTTCTGGTGAAAAGATGACAAAAGTAACTATTATTACAAATCAAAATAAGCTTTCAGAGTTACAGAATGCTCTTGAAAAGCTTGGCGTAACAGGACTTACAGTAACAAATGTTTTAGGGCATGGTATGCAAAAAGGAAATCCAACCTTCTTCAGAGGAGCACCTATGGATACTAGACTTCTCCCTAAGGTTAAGATTGATGTTGTTGTATGCAAAATACCAACTGAAACTATTGTTGAAACTGTACAAAAGGTACTTTACACTGGAAAAATTGGTGATGGAAAAATATTTATTTACGATGTAGAAGATGTAATTAAGATCCGTACTAAGGAACATGGATATGATGCTTTACAAGATGAAGAATAAGAATATTAATTTTACATTGTGCCATAGGATTTTTAATTTATAAAGTAGTAACAAAATCAATGGTACATAAATATTATATATTATGTAACAAAAGATTAAGTCACAAATGAGAAAGGGGTCAAACCATGAAGTGTGAAGAAGAAGTAACTACTATAAGATGTGAAGAAGAGGTAAGAAATCACGTTCACGAATTTCTTGGTAGTACAGAGATAGTAAGAGAGGGCGAAAATGGTGAGTATCATAACCATCGTTTTGCAGGAGTTAGTGGAGATGCAATACCTTGTAAAGGTGGCAGTCATATTCATAGAATAGTAACTAGAACAGATAATTTTAATGACCATTATCATGTAATTGATATATGTACAGGCCCGGCAATACCAGTAGGCAATGGACAAAGACATGTTCATTATGTATTTGCTTGCACAAGGGAAAGTGATGGCCATAAGCATATGTTTAGAATTGCAACTTTAATTGAAAATCCTATAGGTGATAGTGAATATTGTTAAAATAATTTATATAATGAAATAGGATAATTATATATTTTTAGAAACATTATAAAGTATTTATATTAAATGTATTTATCCCACAATATAAAATTAATTAGGAGCTGCTTAGGCAGCTCTATATTTTTATATTTAATTAGAAATTAGTATAAAAAAAGGCTGTACCGAATAAGGCATAACCTTATAAGATACAGCTAAGAGTTTCAGATTAAATAATATTAAAAATATAAATTACTATTTATTTCTTCCTTCATAGTTACGTTTGCACCATTTGAAGTAATCTTCATAAGAATAGTCATCTTTCTTATCATCATAATCTTTTCTACAACATCTATCTTCTTTATATTCATCATGCTTTCTGCAACAGTTATCTTTTTCATCTCTGTCTTTTTTCTCTTCTTCTTTTCTATAGCATTTGCAGAAATATTCATCATCTTTCTTTTTATCCTCATGACATTCTTTTTCTTTTCTAGGTCTTGGAGGACACTTACAGTAGTCATGATGATCTTTTCTATCTTCATCACAGTCTTTATCTTTCTTCTCTTCTTCTTTTTTGTAGCATTTACAATAAAGTTCTATAGAATCTTTTTTTCTATCATCTTTATCACATTTATCTTCGTGGTGTTTTTTAGGACATTCACACTCGTCTTTTTTTTCTTCTTCTTTTCTATAGCATTTACAGAAATATTCGTCTTTTTTCTTTTTATCTTCTTCTCTATCTTTACAGCGATCCTCTTCTCTTTCTCTACAGCAGCGATCTTTTTTATCTTCCTTTTTGTCATCAGTATAGAAAAACCAATTATCATTTGTATAACTATAAGTCATGTTAACCCATCTCCATAAAATAATTAGATTTGTACATTCATAAATGTAATGCACATATTCTATACTATGTAGACTTTATAATAATTGTTACTATGATTATATTAATGTAAGAATAAATTTCTTTATTCAATAAAGTTTCTAGATTTCATTCTTTCCATAGCGATAAATAAGCCCATACCAGTTTTTAATTTTCTAAAACCAAGTGATTCATAGAAACCTTCCTTGCCTGGGGAAGCATAAAGAATAAAGTTACAAGTAGGGGTATTATTTATTATATTCTCAATAATTAATTTGCCTACACCAAAACCTTGATATTCTGGTAAAATAGCAACATCGTATATAGAAGATTGACGGACACCATCTGAAATTGCTCTACCAAAACCTATTAACTTTTCATTATCAAAAATAAAAACAACAGTATAACTATTTTCAAAGGACTTTTTATGAATTTCTTCATCTACATATGACATTCCTACTGTTTTTATAATATTTCTAACTTCCTTCCAATTAATATTAGAACAGTCTTTTTTTATTATTATATTCATAAACTTCTCTCCCTTTCAAAACTTTAAATTAATATGATTTTAACATAAATATTTAATTGAAAAATTTTATTTAAAAACTTTTAAAAAGTTTCTTTTATTACGTATGTAAGAGATGAGAAGGTACTTTCAAAATAATAAAAATAAAAAAAGGAGAGGATTTTTAAATGGCTTTAATTCAAAGACTTATTTCATCAGACAAGTATAGCTTAAAATGCCCTTATTCAATGACACCAAGGGGGATATGCATTCACAACACTGCAAATGATGCTACTGCATCAAATGAGATTTCTTACATGCAAACTAATACTATTTCTACATCTTTTCATATTGCTGTAGATGATAATGAAGCGATTTTAGGTCTACCACTAAATAGAAATGGCTGGCATGCTGGAGATGGAGGAACTGGTGAAGGTAACAGATATTATATAGGAGTAGAAATTTGTTATTCAAAATCAGGCGGGGATAGATTTATTAATGCAGAAAAAAGAGCAGCAAAGGAAGTTGCAGCATTACTAAAACAATATGGATGGACAATAAATAATGTGAAAAAACACCAAGACTTTAGTGGTAAATATTGTCCTCATAGAACCTTAGATATGGGATGGCAAAGGTTTTTAAACATTATACAAGTGGAAATAGATAATCTAAATCCACCATCAACAGAGCTATACAGGGTAAGAAAAACTTGGGAAGATGCAGCTTCACAAATAGGAGCTTTTAGTAACCTACAAAATGCAATAGATTGTGCAGATGCAAATCCTGGTTATAGTGTTTTTAATAGTACAGGAGTAAAGGTATATCCAACAGACACTATAGTAGTCGGTTCTAAAGTAAAGGTAGTTGGAACTAACTATGCAACAGGTGAAACAATTCCAGATTGGGTTAAAAAAGAAACTTATACAGTTAGTAAAATAACAGATAATAAAGCCTTATTAAAAGAAATAAGTAGCTGGGTTTATTTAAAGGATTTAGTATTAGCTTAATATTAAATAATAAAGTGAATATTAGAAAAATAAAAATGAAAAAATCTGATGGGCAGATAGCTACCCATCAGATTTTTTATATTTTCTTATATTTATCATAAGTTATTTACTAGTCGGTCTATAATTGATATACTATAATAGACCATATGGTCTATTATTGTTTGGGAGGTATCTATGAGGAAAGAAGAAAAAACAGAACTTACAAAAGAAAAAATTATTGCTGCAGCTATTGAAGAATTTGGAACAAAAGGTTATGCTGCTTCTTCTCTTAATAGTATCTGCAAAAATTTTAAGATTTCCAAGGGCCTAGTTTATCATAACTTTGAGAATAAAGATAAGCTTTATCTTACTTGCATAAGTAAATGCTTTTTAGAAGTTATTAAATATTTAGAAAGTGAGAATATAGAAGGTGATTTGCATAGATATATGGAATTGAGATTTGTTTTCTTTTCAAAATATCCACTTTATGCACGTCTTTTTTTTGAAGCAGTTTTAGAACCACCAGTAAAGCTTGCAGATGAAATAAAGGAGATAAAAAAAGATTTTGATGAATTAAATAAGAAAATTTACCAGTCAGCATTAAAGACTTTGAATTTAAGGAATGGAGTAACTGAGAAGGATGCATTGGAATATTATGAGCTCATGCTAGAAATGTTTAATGGCTATTTTAGCAGTTCAGCCTATGCTAATACTGACTTTTCAATTATTATTTCTGATCACGAACAAAAGCTTAAAAAGATACTGAACTTTATGCTTTATGGTATAGCGAAGGAGGTTGAATAAATATGGTTTTATTTATTCTTAGATGGATTATTGCTATAGTTACTGCTTTTTTTATTGGAAAATTAGTATCAAAGTTGAAATTGCCATCAATTTTAGGATGGCTTATAGCTGGTATGATTTTAGGACCTCATGCTATTTCAATTCTTGATAATTCAATTCTTGAGGCGGGATGGTATGAAAATATTGTTCATATTTTAGAGTGTGTAGTAGGACTTATGATTGGAACAGAGCTTGTATGGAAAAAAATTAAGAAGTCTGGGAAAGCAATTATCATAACGACGCTAACACAATCTTTAGGAACTTTTATTTTTGTATCACTTGTATTTGGAATTGTATTTTATTTTTCAGGAATTCCTATTTATCTTGCTTTCATTTTTGGAGGAATTGCACTTGCTACAGCACCAGCACCAGCATTATCTGTTGTTAGGGAATTTAAAACAGATGGACCAGTTACAAAAACATTAATTCCTATGGCTGCATTAGATGATATGGTTGGGGTAATTGTATTTTTTACAACAATTGCTATTGTTGCAGGAAAAATCTCTGAACAGAAGCTACCAGCATATATGATTCCTATGGTTGTTTTACTTCCATTAGTCATTGGACTAGCTACTGGACTTTTAGCAGGCTTATTATTAAAAAAGGAACGCAAAACATTAGACACTTTAGTGATTCTTATTGGAATGATTTTAATTACTTCAGGAATAGGATTTATTTTTAATAATCATATTATGCCTAAGCCAATACTAAATTTTATGTTGATGGGTATGGCTTTTTCAGCTACATTCTCTAATATGATAACAGAAGATAGGCTAGAGAAGATAATGCATGATTTTAATCCTATTTTAGGTATTTCAATGATTATTGTTATTTTAAATCTTGGAGCACCATTGGACTATCATTTGATTCTTGGAGCAGGATTGTTTACTTTTATATATATTGTTACTAGAGCTTTTGGTAAATATTTTGGTGCCTTCTTTGGGGCAAGCATTACAAAGTCTCCTAAGACTGTGAGGAATTATTTAGGATTAACATTACTTCCACACTCTGGAGTATCTCTCGTGTTTACAGGAATTGCAGTATCTGTGTTATCAGGACCAGACCCTAAGTCTGCAGAAATTATTCAAGGAACTATTGCTGCTGCAGCTGTAGTAAATGAAGTAATTGCTGTTATAGTTGCGAAAAAAGGATTTGAATGGGCTGGGGAATTTGGAAAAAGAGATATAGACAATATTAAATTAGAACAATAATAGCATAAAAAATAAAGATTAATAAATATTTATTAAATTTGAAGTAGAGTACATATTATAGAGTAGTTTTTATTAAGCTATAAGAAAGAAGATATGTATTCTACTTTTTGTTTTTATAAATAAAAAAAAGCATAATAAAAAGAAAAAAGTTAAAAATTTTTCGAGTATTTTATATAAACTTACAAAAAACTATATTTAAATAATTTTTTTATATATATAAAATAAATTATGATATAATATAGTAGAATTAATCAGCGTAGAATTAGTCGACAGAAATTCCTAGAAAGATTCGGAGGTAGAAATATGAATAAAGGTTTAAGACTAGATTTATCTAAAGTAGAACCATATGTAAAATTAGAACAAGAGTTAGCTAATATGGAGGCAATGGTTAAAAGTGCACATAACACTCTTATGAATGGAACAGGTGCAGGAAATGACTTTTTAGGGTGGTTAGATTTACCGATAAACTACGACAAAAATGAATTTGAAAGAATAAAGAATTCAGCTGAAAAAATAAAGAAAAATTCAGATGCTTTAATAGTAATAGGAATAGGTGGCTCATACTTAGGCCCAAGAGCTGCTATAGAAATGTTAAATAGTAATTTTTATAATGTTTTAGGAAAAAATAAGAGAGAAACACCACAAGTATTCTTTGTTGGAAACAACATTAGTTCAACATACTTAGCTGACCTTTTAGAAGCAATAGAAGGTTTAGACATAAGCGTAAATGTTATTTCTAAATCAGGTACTACAACTGAACCTGCAATAGCATTTAGAGTATTTAAAGATTATATGGAAAAGAAATATGGTGTTGATGGAGCAAAGGAAAGAATATTTGCTACAACTGACAAGAGCAAGGGAGCTTTAAAATCATTAGCTGATGAAATGGGATATGAAACATTTGTAATTCCAGATGATGTAGGTGGAAGATTCTCAGTATTAACAGCAGTTGGATTATTACCAATAGCAGTAGCTGGAATTAGCATAGATGAAATGATGCAAGGGGCAGCAGATGCTAGAGAAGCATATGCAACTGATGATTTCATGAACAACGATTGCTACAAATATGCAGCAATGAGAAATATTCTATATAATAAAGGAAAGAATACAGAAATCTTAGTTAACTATGAACCAGGTTTACACTACTTCAATGAATGGTGGAAGCAATTATTTGGAGAATCAGAAGGAAAAGATCAAAAAGGAATTTTCCCTGCAGCAGTTGATTTCTCAACAGACCTACACTCAATGGGACAATTTATCCAAGAGGGTAGCAGAATAATGTTTGAAACTGTTCTAAATGTAGAAAAAGCTAAGAGAGAAGTTTCTATTGAAGAAGTTGAAGGTAACTTAGATGGATTAAACTTCTTAGCTGGAAAAACTATTGATTTTGTTAATAAGCAAGCATTCAATGGAACTTTATTAGCTCATAATGATGGTGGAGTTCCAAATATGGTGTTAAATATTCCAGAACTTAGCCCATATTACTTTGGATATATGGTTTACTTCTTTGAAAAAGCTGTTGGAATAAGCGGATACTTATTAGGAGTTAATCCATTTGACCAACCAGGAGTTGAAGCATACAAGAAGAATATGTTTGCTTTACTTGGAAAACCAGGATTCGAAGAATTAAAAGCTGAATTAGAAGCTAAATTAAAATAATGAGAATTATTGTAGATGGAGATGCTTGTCCAGGCATCTCCATTATTGAAAATATTGCAAAGAAATATAGTCTGGAATTAATAGTTTTTTGTGATATTAACCATTATATACATTTAGAATATGGAGAAGTTAAGGTAGTAGATAGTGGATTTCAAAGTGTAGATATGTATGTAATAAATATATGTAAAGAAAAAGATATAGTAATTAGTCAAGATTATGGAGTGGCAGCTATTGCTTTAGGGAAAAAAGCTTATGTAATAAATCCTAAGGGATATTATTATAATGAAGAAAATATTGATAGATTATTAGAAGAAAGACATATATCTCAAAAAATAAGACGTGCAGGTGGAAGAACTAATAATCCTAAAAAAAGGACAAAAGAAGACGATTTAAGATTAGAAAGAAACCTAATAAGGTTAATAGAAAGTAATATTAAAGGATAAACTGTAGAAATATAAAGTACGGTTTATCCTTATTTTTATATATAGGTGACAAAATTCGTTTTGTATTTTTATGGAATAAATGTATAATAATATTATGTAATATTGAGAAAAACAGGTGAGAGAATATGAGTGATATAAATATAGCTTTCGATAAAGATAGTCCATCTACTGTAAATGAAGAAATTAATATAAAGATAATTTCAGAAGGTGAAGGAAATCTAGAATACAAGTTTTTAGAAGGAACACCTAATGAAAGAAGTTTTACTTGGAAACAAATACAAGACTATTCTGACAATAAGGAGTGTAAATGGAAGCCCCAAAAGCCAGGAAATTATATGATAATGATACAAACTATAGATAAAGACTTAGGAGTTACTAATAGTCTAAGAACCAAGTACAAGGTAAATGGTATAAATGAAAAGGAAATTATTGAAGAGAAGAATAATAATAAATTAATACAAGAAGTAATAATTGATAAGACAAGCTTAATTCTTGGAGAAAAGCTTAATTTAGATATTCTTTCCCCAGGGGATGAGGAAGTTTTATTATATAGATTTTGGATAAAAGGTATTCAGGGATGGGAGCCTTTAAGAGACTACAGTACAGAAAATAAGTTAACCTTTACTACTACAAGAATTGGAGATGGAGAAATATTAATAGAATGTAAGAGACCCTCTTCAGACAATAATTTAGATGACTTTACAACGGTTAAATTTAAGGTTAATGAACAACCAGTTATTGAAGTTACATCATTTAAATGCTTATCCAATAACCTTCTAGTTGGTGAAGAACTTATTTTTAAGGTTGGAGTGAATTATGAAAAGTCTAGAACTATTTTATATAAATTTTTAAGGGTAGATTTAAATGGAAGAATTAACTGTATTCAAGATTATTCTACAAAGAATTTGATATCTTTCTCTGAAAGAGAAGCAGGAGAATATAAATTATTATGCTATGTAAGGGATATTTTTTCTAATAAGTCTTATGATGATAGAGCTGCTATGATTTACTCAATAGAACCTTATGAAGAAGTAAAAATTAAAAGTTTTACTTCAGAATTAAGTTCACCACAATTATGTGGAAATAATATTTTATTTAAAGCTTCAGTAGTGGGAGGAAAAGAACTATTATATAGGTATATAGTAGAAGGGCCAGTTGCTGAAGATAGTGGGTATATTAGATCTAAAAACTTTAATTGGGAAAGTAAAGTAGATGGAGAATATAAAATTATATTAAAAGTTAAAGATATTTCCTTTGATGGAGATTATGAAGATAAAAAAGAAATGCTTTTTAAAATTGATAAAAAGGGTGAAAAGCCTGTAAAAATTATAGATATTAGTGCAAGTAAAACTAGAGGTTGCATTAAGGGCTACCCTATAAATTTAAAGGTAAAGGCTGAAGGTGGAGCATTTCTTCAATATTCCTTTGTAGTCTATAAAGACGGAATTGAAAAAGAAAGAAGTAATTATGGAGTTACTAATTGGGTTAACTTTACTCCAGAGGAAAGTGGAGAATATGAAGTTGAAGTTAGAGTAATTGATAAGTATTCCTCTAGAGAATATGATGCTCATGATTATATATTCTTCCAAGTGAAGGATTATCAAGAAGCAGAAATTGATTATATTCTTTTAGAAGGTAAGGAATCTTATTTAGTAGGAGATAAAATAGAAATTGAAATAATAACTCAAAATACAAAGAATGTATTGTTGAGATATAAAACTAAAATTAATGGACATGAAGTAGAAGATACAGGTTTTATAGCTAGTAAATATATTAAGGTTAAACCTAAATGTCCTGGGAAATATACCTTTGAAATTTATGCTAAAAATGTACAATGTAAAGAAGAATATGATGTAAAAAAAGAAGTATCAATTTATGTAAATGAAGCAGTACCAATAACCAATACTAAAATTAATTTAGATACTTCTAATATTTTAGTAGGTAAGGAAATAACCTTTGAGGCAACTAGTGAAGGTGGAAAAGATGTATGCTATGAATTTTATATTATGGAAAAAGGAAATTGGGTAAGGGTGCAACCCTATAGTAAGAAAAATTATTATACCTTCCTTCCATTCACTTCTGGGAAATATAGAATTTTAGTATTAAGTAAGAGCTTTTATAAAAAGTTAAATTATGAGGATTATTGTGATTTAGAATTTCAGGTTAAGACTCAAGAATAATATATTATATACGAAATTAATAATAGTATAATATTGAGAGTGAGGGAAAACTGTGAATATACCTAAGGTGGAAGATTTTTTAGGCTTAACTATAAGTAAAGATATTTTAAAACAATCAATAGGTGATGGTCCAGAATTTGATTTAGTTTATGAAACTATGTTAAATGATAAAATGGAGAATATGAAATCAGAAGATAATTCAAATAATGCTGAAAGTAGTTCATATACTTATACAGCTTCAGGTGTAGGACAAGGACTAGAGAATATTCCATTAAGAATAAGAACAGAACCAATACAAACTGGAGAGATAAGATTAGAAGTTAACAATAAAATAGATAGTAATATAGATAATAGTAATGATTCTAAAGTATATTCCTCTGAAGGTACTTCTGCTGATATGGATAGAATTTATAGTTCTGTTGATAAATATTCTAGTAAATATGGTGTTGATAAAAATTTAATACTAGCTATTATAAAGCAAGAATCAAATTTTAATCCTAATGCAGTTTCAAGTGCAGGAGCAAAGGGGCTTATGCAATTAATGGATTTTAATAGTGAAGCTTATGGCGTTAAAAATCCTTTCGATATTGATGAAAATATAGAGGCTGGAGTTAAACACATTAAATCTTATTTAGATAAGTATAATGGAAATGTTGAAATGGCACTTATGGCATATAATGCAGGTCCAGGAACAATAGCAAGAAGAGGAGTAAATTCTCCAAGTGACTTGTATAAGATGCCAGAGGAAACACAAAATTATGTACCTAAAATTATGTCTCAAATAGTATAGAAATTAAATATAAAGTGCATTTAAGTGGGGTGTTTATAACATCCCATTTTTTGTATTTAGAATACCCCGCGTTAGACGTGGGGTTCAAAAGAGCTTATAGC
>OGSQ01000353.1_pt1 | contig 20691 bp, 35 predicted proteins | sample 1573921 | NCBI WGS metagenome assembly OGSQ01 (sample SAMN03295832, study PRJEB24534) | human gut metagenome | isolation source: fecal sample 7 from infant 4 | host: Homo sapiens | place: USA: Pittsburgh, PA | collected 2014-07 | reverse complement strand
ATATATGTAATATTGTAATATTTATATATAATATATAAGCTAAAGCCAACAAATAAGCCATTTTACGCATATTACACTTTTGAAATATTTTTGTAATCAAAGGCTCGAAAAACGTAATAACAAACCCTCAAAACTTTGTAAAGCCTGTGAATAAGCCATTTGTTGATTTATAGTTATTACACTTTTTGAATTAGTTTTGCTAATTTTACACTTAAAAATAGCACCTAGAAATAATTCTAAGTGCTTTATGTTTAATTATCTGTGAATGGTGGATCTCCATCCAAAGTAAATGGAGGATCTATTACAAAACCATATGGTGGATCTACTAAGTTTCTCATATTCTCACTTCCCTTCCAATTAATTATACTAATTAACTTACTGCCATTCTATAGCTATGTTCTATACTTGATTTATTTAATTTAGCATAGATTTGAGTTGTTGCTGCATCTTCATGACCAAGTATTGCTTGTACTACTTCTAATTTCATACCAGAATTTAAAGCATGAGTAGCAAATGTATGTCTAAATATGTGAGGATGTATATGCAATTCTAGTCCTGATTTCATTTGTATTTTATTAATAATTACCTGCATTCCTCGAGAACTTATTTTCCTATTAGGTTTTCTATCAGTAACAAATAAAAATTCAGAATTATCTTCTCTACTCTTAAGATATTTTAACAAGGATCTCTTACATCTTTCAGTAAAATAGACTCTTCTTTCTTTATTTCCTTTGCCTATAACAAGTAATGTTTTATTCACAAAATCAACTTCTTTTGTTTTTACATTTAATACTTCACTTAATCTGCAACCAGTTGATAAAAAGAATTCTAATATAGCTCTTTCTCTCCTGGTAAGCATGCAATCTCTTAATATTTCAACTTGCTCCTCAGTCAAAGGCTTTCTCATTCTCTTAGGTTCTTTTACAGGTTTAATTGATGCACATGGATTCTTTATAATAAATTCTTCATTTTGTAACCATTGAAAAAATAATCTTATAGGTGTCATAAAAGTATTCATAGAGCTTGGGCTTTTCTTTTCTGCTTAACTATACATAAGCATTTTTATGTCTGCTGTTGTAATAGTGCTTACTGGCTTATAGAATACATTTTGTAATTTTCTCAAAGTATACTCATAATTTTTTATAGTTCGGGGAGATAATCCTTCTAATTTTTTAGTTGCTAAGAAATAATTAATCTTCCCCTCTAAATCACTGGTAGTTAATGCTGTTTCCCTGCTAGTTACTTCATAGTTATATAAAACTTCTTCTATAACTTTCTTTACCTTAAGTTGTTCTTGAATATCAACTTCTAAGTGTGGCATTTCCATAGTTAATTTTCCTATAAGCTTAACCATGATTTCATCATTACAGTTTCTATAAAAATTAGTTTCCAAATTTCTCTCCCCCTTGTAATAAAAGCAGAACATAAACTATACTGACATTTCCATGGAGTTTACGCTCTGCTTTATATAGTTTTTATAATATTTTAAAATAACAAGTCTAATACTTGATTTACTGCGTTTCTCTTTATGTTGCATATATACTCTTCAGTAAGATCTAATTTAGCTGCTATCATTTTATTGTTGTATTTCTTGAAGTATCTCATTTCAATTATTAATTTTTCTCTTTCAGTTAATGATCCTATAGCATTATCAACTTTTAATAATTCAATTTCCTTTTGCTTTTGATATCTTAAAAGCTGATTAATCTCATTTTCTCTAGCAACAACTTCATTTTCTACACTAGAATTAAAACTATTAGTGGATTGAGTTCTTTCCTCATATCCTATTGCTCCTGGACCATTAAAGTCATTTTTTATATTTTCTATATCCAATTCTATGTTTTTAATCTGAGCTTTTACTTTGTTGTAATTATAAAGGATTGCCTCAGTCTTCCTATAAAGTGGATTATTATTCATTGGCTCCCTCCTTATGCAAGTCACTTAATTTTTTCTTGCAGATTAGCTTTTTCAGCTTCTAGTTTAGCTTTCTTAGTCCATTCTCTATTATAAATAGCTTGCTTTATCTGCTTGTCTATATTTTCAATTCTTTCTTTATAAATATCTTTAAAATTAATCTTCATTTTAATGTACCTGCCTTGATATAATCTGTACATAGTTTATATTCATCTATAGAATATCTATACCAACTGTTTACTTTTCCTTTTCTAATTAATTTTACATACAGTAATTTATATTTAAGATTATCTTTCCTTAGTTGCTTCCTTACTTTCTTTAAACTTCTATCTTGTAATATAAAAGTTCCTTCATTAGTTAAAGCTAAAGCTCTAATATAAAATCTTTTCATTAAATCCCTCCTCAAATTCCCCATTAAAGGCTCTTATTTCTCTATCATTTATATTTAATATTAATACTCCATCTATACATTTAAGCTTGTCTTGGTCTATTCTAGTGTTAATACATATATGCCCTGCATTATTCCATCTACAAGATACTTTATTACACATATAATCACCTTCTTAACATATTTTATATAGAGTAGACTACTTGAATAGTCCACCCTTTATTTGAATTGCGTATTAAGATATTTCACAATAGTAAATATTCTCAAAATTCTCCATAGAAACATTTGTAACATTTCCTAATGTCATTTCTTCTTTTTCTCTATCTAAAACACCTACCATTACTGGCATATCGCCTTGCTCGTCTAATAATGTACTTAGTATTAATATTAATTCTGATAATTTTAATCCTTTCATCTTACATCCTCCCATTTGATTCGTAATTATTTCAATTCACCTTTAAAATGGCATCGCTTTATCATCAGTAATTTCCATTTCTACTAAACCCAAAGGCTCTACGATTTCAAATAATTTTAAATCTCGTAATTTATCTGCATTATATTCATCCATCCTAACTGTTTTATACAATGAGCTTGGCTGCTTAACACTTGTTGGTACTCCCTCATTAATTAAATAACCTGACTTTCTAGCTTGTTTCCTAAAGTCCTTTATTTTTAAAGGAATAACATCTGCTCCAAATCTTTGAACATGTTCGTATATCAAGTTAATCATTTCTGAAGTTTTGATACATACTTTGGAATTTTTCTTAACTACTACACTATCTGGATAAGCTACTCTAGAATCTTCTATCATTTGATTAAATGTTATAAGCATTTTTTCAACTACGGAATTAACTTCCTCAGCTCCTTCCAGAACTTCAGTTTTAATATTTTCAACTAGATGTTTCTCAAATCCCTTCATTTCTTTTTCCCCTAGTTCTTCTGCTACCTTATTTATAATCTGCATACCACAATGAATATTTATAGCAGTGTTTAAAACTCTATTAGAAAGTTCATTTATTTTATCTGAAGCAATTCTTCTCATCTCCGAATAATCTTCTACACTTAATCCAAGAATTATATCTATAATACTTCTGCCTAATTTTTTAAGTAGATCTTGGTTATCTAATATCCACCCCATATTTTTTTCATGGTCTTTAGTTCTTTCATTTTTAGATAGATAAACTATACAACTTCTTTCTATAAGAGCCTTTTCTGAGTTTGGATAACCTTCTTCACCTACTAAGATAATTGGCCTATCTAGTTTAAATTCAACTGTTTCTAAAGTTCTATTCCCTCTTGAAACACTTGTCCTATCATAAGCATTTCTAAGTATTTCTGATAGCTTAAGAATTTTAAATCTATCTAAAGATGAAGGTTTAAATTCCTCTAGTAACATAGGGTAATTCCCCTCTGATAGTCCTCTAATTAATCCAAATGGAGAAGTTAATCCTATAGACTTAATGTCATTTTTACTCATATTTAATAACGGAACTATTACATTATCTAAAATGGTACTTTTACCACTTCCTGATTCACCGACTATTAATAAATGATGTAATTTATTCTTTAACTCCTGGCTTTGATATACAGTTAAGTCATTAATTATTGTCCCAATTATACTTATACTCTTTTCAGGACTTGCAAATTTAAATAAATGTTTTCTTATCTCTTGAAACTCTTTCTTACTTATTTTCTCTATAGTATTAATTCCATTAGCTATATTGCTATCTGTTTTAATAGCTGCACTAAATTTCTCTTTAGATATAGATCCTTCTTTTGTAATTAAAATTAATTCATCACCATTTTTATAAAACTTAGTTCCTCTATGGACTTCTTCATTCTCTATTGCAAAGTATTTATTTATCCAAATCTTTAATTCAGTAAGTACTTTCACATCACCTATAAAGGATAAATCCATTGTTCCTAAGAAGTTTTTAAAGCTCTTTGTGTCATCAAAAACTGTTGAATATCCATATTTCTCAAAAGTTTCTCCAGTATTTGATTTTAGAATTAGCTTTATTCCTTCTTTATCATCATCAGTAAATTTAATTCTTTTAGCTTCAATTACTTTAAAGTTAGTTATATAGTCCTTATAATACTCTTCATCCTTCTTATCCCATACCCACTTATAAACTCCATTTAAGTTTTGCTGCATTTCGAATCTAGATTTTAAATCTAAACTTCTATAAAACGCATTCTCCAGGTCCTTTTTACTATGTCCATACTCTATCCAGTCAGTTACATCTTTATTATCACCTAATGCTGCTAATCCAGGTAGTTTTATAAACTTAAATTCAACAGCTCCTAGAAATAACTCATTGTAAATTTTCCATGCGTAATTTTCTCCAGCTTGTCCAGTATCGCCACAAACATATATCTTAGCTCCACCAAAGCTTATATTATCCGTTATTCCTTTGAAGCTAGTAGCTTCATAATTAATACCTTTGAAAAGTGAATTAATTGTATTTGCATCTTTTTCACCTTCTACTATTACAATTGCTTTTTCATCTTGGATAGCTTTTAATGTTCTGTAGTAATTATAAGGAACTTCATCATGCCCTCTTTTAGCTTTTACTTTATCTTCTTCAAAGTGATAATAACCATGCTTCTTTTTACCTTCCTTATGGTCAAAAAACTTTGCTTTATAATAGATAGGCTTATTATCCTTATCTACAAAGGTAAATAATCCTAAGAGCTCTTGCCCTTCTCTATACTTTGTAAGTTCCCAACCTATGAAGTTTTTAATTTTATCTTCTAAAAGTTCTCTCTCTGATTTTTCTAAAGGCATTCCCAGATATTCTCTAGCCTTTTTATAATCTAGATTTTTAAGTTTAGATATAAAGTCTATTGCATCACCTGAAGCATCACATCCAAAACATTTAAACTTATATTTATTTTTATCCGGAAAGAACTTAATGCTCATAGAAGGAGTTTTCTCACCATGAAAGGGGCATTTAATAAACCCCTCTCTATTAAATTTTTCTCCTGTTTCCTTCTCTATTAGTAACTTTAAATTAATATCCTCAATCAATTAATCACCCCCTAAAAGCCGTTTAATATCTCTTGTCTAGTCATTTTCCTATTAAGTTTCTTTTCTAATTCATTTCTTAGGTTACTTAACTCAATAGTTATTTGGTTAAACAGATCTAAGTGTTTAATGCATTCCTCAATAGGTTTAGTTGTGAAGAAAGCTTCAGCATTCTTATTTCTGCATAACCAATAGTTATATTTCTTTTTCAAATCAGTAAGGTTCACATTATCACCCTCTAGCTCTTCTGTATTTGTAGTCTAGCACCCCACTTTTAAGAAGCTCTTTTCTCTTCCAACTAACACTTGATAAACTTCTTCCAAGTTCCTCAGCTATTGCTTCATCTGTTATTCCTTTTGTTTTACTACTTATAAGAATATCTACTTCTATAGGCTTCCATGGTAATAAAATCATTTTTGATAACCCTAATTTTCTAGATTTAACTTGTACTGATGTTAAGCTTCTTTTCAGGTCTGATGCTATTTCATTAAATGTTTTTATTTTGTAATTAGCCTTTAAATAATCTACTTCATATTTAGACCAATTTTGATTTTGCCTGGTTTTATTTTTAATATGATTTTTCCTTCTAATATCTACCCATTCTGGTTCAATTCCTAAGATATTCCTCTCTAAGTTAGACAAATTAACATCTTCATTCTTCTCTAACCATTTCCAAAAATCATCAATATCTATTCGCCAGTACTTAGCTTTTTTAAGGACTACTTTCTTTTTAGCTGGAAGTCCTTTAACTTTAATAAAATCCCCAACAGTTTTTCTATCGATACCTAATGCCTTAGCTATGTCACTAGTATTTAACAATCCTGTATTATTTAATGCACTAGTTAAACCAAGTCTTAAGCACTTTCCCTTAATAGCACTTTCGGACTTATTTAAATTCTTAGCTAATGTTTTCAAGGAATACTTTCCATAGTTTTCTTCTAGATAATCAGTATCTTCATCTGACCAAAATCTAGTATTTTCTATTTCATACTTTTTGCAGTAGTTCCATAAAGTTGTTTTAGCTATTCCAAGCTTCTTGGCTGTTTCTTCCTTTGTTAAACCTTGTTTTATATAAAGCTCTACTATCTGCTCCTTACTAACTAACATCAATCAATCCTCCTACTCCCTCTAGGATTTCTGCATCTCCATTTAGCGCTTCTATTTATGCTTCTACAAGCTGATTCTATACAGTAAGTTTCTGCTTGCCTTTCCCCTTCCTCTTTCTGCTTCTTCCTTCTTTGAATATCTTTGTACATAATTAATGCTCTTTCACGATTATTCATCATTCTCTACTCTTCTCACTAGGGTTTTCCTTTCCATAGAAGAAAGAACAATGTAATCACTAGTTGTAAATATTACTGAACAAGTAGGCTTTCCATTACATGCATTAATTGCAAAGCCTCTGTCTTTAGCTTCTCCAACTAGTCTTTTTATAGGGGCAGTATCATACTTTACTATTGCAGTAATTTTATCTTTAGGAACATAATTATAAAATCCAACATTAAGCATCTTCATCAAATTCCCATCCTCTCTCTATTAACTTTTTATAGTGATCTGCTTGTCCATCTACTATAGTCTCTAATGGAATACCTGATAACCTTAATGCATTTAATGAAGATGTAATTTTATCATGAAATTCCTCTATAGCATTTGGAATATCACCTCTTAATATCGCTTTAATAAACTCATTATCTTCTTCAACACATTTATGAATTTGACTTATAAGTGTAGGTTTAATATTGAATTTTAAAGGTTTTAACTCTATTTTCATTAAACTTCTTCCCCCCCTAAATCAATCTCTCCATTTTTTAAGAAGTTTCTAATTGAGTAATATAATTTTCTGTATATAAATTCAGCAGTATCTTCTTTATCTATAAAGATTGTTCCTTTTAAGTATTTATCTGACAACGAATCAAATTTTGCCATTAAGGCCTTCGGATTATATTCACTTCTATAGTTCCCATCTCTCATATTTTGAAGACCGTCTTTTTCTTCAACTATTAAATAAATCTTTATACCTTTAACTAATGCTCTATTAAATTCATCTTCAAATCTATCTGCATCTTTAATGCTTCCTATTAATTCATCTACGCTATTTTTTCTTTCAACTGCCACATTGAAATATAAATCTCTATATATTCCCATTTCAGGTCTAGCTGTAATTATTCCTATATAATCTCCTTCATCTATCTTTTGTCTTTTGCACTTTATACCTTTTTTATTAAATACATTTAATATATGTTCATTCTTTTGCTCTCTAGTATCATACAGAATAACTAAATTTTCTTTTAATAATTTCTTTATCTCAGTATCGCTAAATCTATATCTATGCATCTTTGTCTCTCTCTCTTTCTTCTAATCTACTTATTCTGCTGCTATTTACACATAACCCAAAATCAATAACAGCACATATTATGGCTAAGATTATTAATAAAACTCTCATATATCTATCCCCTTTAAATTAAAATGGCATGTCTCCATCATCTATGGGTGTCATATCTTCTTCAAAATTACCACCGAATCCACTTCCTGAATTATTAAATCCATTGGAATTATTACTTTGTCCATTGCCTATAAAATCAAAACTTTCTATTATTACATCAGTTGTATATCTTTTAGTTCCGTCTTTAGAATCATATGAACCAGTTCTTATGCTTCCTACTACACCTAACTGTCTACCCTTAGTCATATATTGAACAATTATTTCTCCAGTTTTACCAAAACTAATACAATTAATAAAATCAGTTTCATCCTTTTTAAATGGTCTTGTAACTGCTAAAGAGAATCTACAAATCGCTGTTCCATTTCCTTGAGCGTGACTTAGTTCAGGATCCTTTGTAAGTCTTCCGATAAGTATTACTTTATTCATATTTCTATGCCCTCCTCCTCTGCTTGTTTAATTAATCTATTAACTACACTGTTATAAACTGAAACTATTTTTAAAAATTCTTCCTCAGTTAAAGTTCTTGCTAACTCTCTAGTTAACTCTAATAACTGTCTTTGTTGTCCAACTCCTATTGAATTTTTGATAATTATATCTTTTTCTTCCATTATAAAACCTCCCTATGCTCCTCCATTAAGTAACTAGCTTCTAAATCAGCCGTATGAAGTAATACTGCTGCTTTACACATATTCCACGCTGTACTTATGGTATTTAAGTTTTCCTTAGGCTCATATCCACCCATATGCCATCTAATGGAGTAGAGTTCTTCCTTTGTAAGCTTTATGAATGTTTGAATTATTAAGCAACTCTTTTCTCCATGTCCTAAAGGGTTTTGATCCTCTACTGCATAATAAGGAACTTGAATCCACTTTCCATCTTTCTTAGCATTCCTTGTACTAGCAACATAGTAATTAGCTTTACAAATATCGTGAAGTAAAGCAGCTATTGTTACGCTATCTTCTGATAATGAAACTCTATTATCTTTACACTTCTTACTAAATACTTCATATACATTTAAGCTATGTTGACATAATCCACCTTCATAGTTACTATGAAATCTTGTAGATGCTGGAGCACTAAAGAAATCAGTTCCCATTAACCATTTAATTAAATTTTCTATTCCTTCCCTTTTAGTTTTTCTTAGTAATTCTATAAATTTTTCTTGATTAGCAAGCGCTAACAAATCCAATTAAATCTCCCCTTTAATACTTTGTATTTTTATAAACTTATGAGCTAAATCTTTAAGTGATTTAAAATAATCACTGTCTTGCTCTGCTTTTTCCATCTCTGAATCTATGATATTTAAAACAATATTTATTACATAAGGGTTTCCGTCTAATAAGAATTTCTTAAACTCCTCCATAATTCTCCTTTCATATTTCAACTCCTGGAGCTGCTATAATTGTCTCTACTCCAGTAAGTTCATTTATTTCTTTAATGAATTTTTCTGAATTTCCATGGCTATCTGACATATGAATCAAAACTATTTTTTTAGTTCTAGATAAATCCCAAGTTTTCAAAGTATCCTTTAAATTCTCTAAACTCATATGGGATTTTAATAATCTTGCTCTATACTCTGGTAGATCTTCTAGTATTTCTTCGCTATAGTTACATTCAATTAATGCGTAATCTATATCTCTAAATTTATATTTAAGGTAATAAGTATCTGTAGCAAAAATTACATTACCAATCTCTTTATGATGTATTAAAAATCCTAAAGGCTCATTAGTATCATGTTGAGTATTGAATGGAACTATCATAAAGTTACCTATCTCAAAAGGTTTATTATGCTCAATCTCAAAGCAATGCCTATTTAGCTGAAATCTCTCTCGTAGCTCTTCCTTTGTTCCTTTGCTTGTAAATACATCTGTGAATTTCAAAACTTCCTCTATAGCCTTACAATGGTCATTGTGACTATGTGTTAAAAGGCATCCTACAACCTTTGATAAATCAAAATTTAAAGCCTTTTTTATATCTTTTATATTAATTCCACATTCTAGAAGGAGAATTTCTTCTCCAGCTTCTAGAATATAAAAGTTTCCTCTTGAGCCAGTTGCTACAACTCTAATCATTAAAAGTCAGGCTCCTCGTCATTATTTATAGGTTCTTCTACTATTTCAGCTTCAACTTTAGGAGTCTCATTTTTTTCTGATTTTACTTCTTCAACATGAACATCTATAAATTCTTTGTTTCCTTCTTCCTTTATCTCTTCCTTAACTTCTGCTTGAGTTGCTTCTATAATATCTTCCTGGTTATATTTATCCTCTAAGCTATCATTAGTCTTATAAAGTGATTCAACTAACAAATCATTATCATCACTTGTATTAAAGAACTTTTTACAAGCTCTATTGATTACTGTTTTCTTTGCCATTTCCTCAGTGAAATCATTGTGAACTTTTGAATCGTTCTTATATGTCCTACTCATAGACCAAGCTTTCTTTATTTGCTCCATGGTCATTATTTCTGTATGAAGCTTTTCTCCGTTATCACCAATTACTATTGCAAATGCACCTTTTATTTTCTTGTTATCAATGTTCTGGAATTTAGGCTCAAATTCAAAATCAATATTATAAGTATCCTTGTTAAATGCCATATCAAATTTATCACCATCATAAATAGCAAATGCCTTAACATCCTTAACCCCTTTTAGTCTCTTAGTTACAGCTACAGTACCCATATAAGACCTCATAAGAGTTAATTTACCTCCATATGGAACAAAGTAACATTGCTTCTTTACAGGGTTAAGTCCTTGAATAACCATGTTATACATTGATTCAACTATGCTGTTTTTGCTGCATACTTCTAAAGCTTGTTTATAATCACTACCTACCTTTACTTTTACATCTTGTAGCATCAACCAAGCTGCATTAATAGCGTTAGCTTCGTTATAATTAGCTGGTAAAACTATCTCATTATTTTTCTTTAAGCTCTCTATCTTTACTAGCACGTTATTTAGTGCATCTTCCTTAGTTAATGTTAATCCCGCTTCTTTATTTGCCATTAATTCATTACCTCCACTTTTATTTTTTTATCTAAAGTAACCATCAATTTAATTAATTGACTATTACATAACTCTAAGTTATTTACGCTTTCAGCATTATCTACAAATATTGGAGCTGTAACATCATAGTGCTCACATAATGTATTTATAATACTTAATCCAGCATTTATTTGACTTGCTGTATTAGCAGCTGTAAAAGGAACTCCATCTATCAATGCTTCACAAGTTTCTTCAAGTCCTCCATTAACAAGTTGATTGAATAACTTGAATGAAACCCCTTTGAACTTTCTATTAATATTTCCCTCTAAAAGTTCTACCTTGGTTCTTATATACTCTTCGCATAAGAAGTCTTGTCCTTCTAATTCAGCTTGAATAACAGATAAATCCTTCTCTTCTTGCTCAAGCTCCCTTATTCTTAATACAAGCCTTTCATTATTTGATTTTTTGCTTAATTGGGTATTTACTTCATCTAGTTTATAGGATAGTGAATTATACTTAGCTCTTAATTCTAGATTGTTATCTTCAGATATGTTTTCAATGTCTTGAATGGTTAAATTAATCTTATTTTCTAGATCTTCTTTTCCTTCAAATGTTACTTCATTAGAAACACTATAATTTGTAAGCTTGTCCTCAAGCTCCTTACCTTCAATAGTCAACTTTTCAATTTTTGACTTTAAATTAAGAAGATCCTCATTATACTTTTTGATTAACTTTTCATCTTCTTCAATGCTTAGTTTATTTTTTTCTATTATTTGTCCTAATGCTTTCCCTTTAGAGCTTATATTAGAAATTATTTTTTTCTTCAATTCCTCAAATTTTTCTTCATAGTTATCTTTTATTTCAGTTATTTTTTCTTCTTCATACTCTCTCATGCAAGTTGGACAATATTTTGCATCTTCATCAAATTCAAATGTCTTAGCTTTTTCTTCCTTAAATTGCTTTCTTAATTTATCTTGTTCTTTTTCTTTTTCCTTGATGCTTTCTTTACTAAATCCAATTCCTTCCTTAGTTTTGAATATCTTTCTCTCTACTTGCTCAACTTCTAGCTCTATATCTTGTATCTTATAATTAATATCTCTTAACTTAGATTGAAGTTCCTTTAAAGGAGCATTAAGTGTATTCTTAGCTTGATTAAGCTTATCTGAATATTCATTTTTCAATTTATATAGTTGATCCTGAAGCTTTAATTTTTCATCATTGACTTTGGATTTATCTGATATTAATTCATTAACTTTTTCCATTTCAGCTTTTATATCCTTTTTCTTAGCTTCTAAGGATTCAAAATCTTCCTCTGATATTTGCAAGTTACATTCATCAATACGATTAGGAATAGCTTTAATCTGCTCCTTAATTTTTGAGATTTTAGACTTTACTTGTTTCCTTAGCATTTCTACATCATCATCATCATCATTTAAAAGCTTCTCTAAAGGCTTCAGAGATTTGTTATAGTTGATAATATTCTCTGCATCAATATCTCCTATAATCTCTAGAAGGATTTCTCTTTGCTTTTTCCAATCAAGGGATGTAAAATATAATGGATTAGTAATTAACTTAAAGGTACTATCCACCAAGATATTGTTTACCTTTTCGTTGTATTCTTTCATTTGGACTGGCACATCATTAATAAAGTAGTCTGTAGTATGGCCCTTTAATTCTGATTTAGCCTGTCCTTTTTGTTTGGTCCATCTTTCTTTATAAGTTCTTTGTAACTTAATTAATGTTCCGTCAACCTCTAACTCTGCAATAACTGCATGTTCTATTCCATGAAGTTCCTCACCACTCTCAATAATTGTTTTAATCTTATAGTCCTTTCTATCCTTGCTATCCTTACCAAATAGTAACCACATGAAGGAATCCATTATTGTAGTTTTGCCAGTTCCATTATCCCCAGATATTCTTGTTACTGGTCCAAAGTCTATTTTTAATTGTTTAATTCCTTTAAAGCTCTTAAGTTCTAAGCTTTTCAAAAATATTTTCATTATTTCTCTCCTTCTTCATTTCTAAATTTCCTTATAGCTTCTCTTAATGCTGCTTCATTATTTAAATTACTATTTAAATAAATCTCTTCGGTATCCTTAGACACTTTATAGGCTTCTTCTGCTGTTAGTTGTTCCTTAGTTGGACATATTAGCTCTTTAACCATAATTGATTTAAACTTATCCATTATCCCCAAGTATTTTCTATCGATAACCAATCCATTACTGTTTAGTAATAAGATTTTATTCATAAACAAACCTCCTTCGGGCACCTGTCCATAACTCCTAAGAATATTTCACATATCTCTTTAAACTCTTTCTGGCTTGTCCTCTTTCCGAATTGAATCCTATTTACTTTTATGTCATTATCAACATCCTTCATAAATACTTTGAACTCTTGATCTGATAAACCTTTCTTAAGTTCTGTTAAGTAATTCAATAACATTTATATTCTCCTCTCTTATATTCTCTATACCATTCCAATTCCTCACCTTAGTCTCTAACGGTGTGTGGTTTATTGTTAGAGCTTGTCTTATAAAAAGTTCTGTTAAGTAATAAATCTTAAGGCTATTAGCCTATTCATCACTAGTTTCTTCTTTAATTAAAGCTTGTCCTTATTTATTTTTTTACTAAACTCAATCCAGTGCCATTCAAATATAATTCTTGTAAATAAGTAACGACTTCTTTAGTTGGTTGTTTTTTGACTATAAACTTACTTCCTCCAATTTCTCCATCTGTTACAAAAAAATCTCCATTTTTAATCACTAGTTTTGGTTTCATTTCTATCACCATCATTGTCACTATTAACGTCATTTTCTTTCAAAAAAAATTTAAGTTTTTCAAACTCATTAATCAATTCTTTTTCTATTTCTTCCATTCCTTTATTCTCCTTTCTATAATTTCATCAAAAGTTACACCGTATAAATTAGCTAATATTGGTACAAACTCAACTGGCAAAGATACGTCTCCATTTTCTATTCTTTTTAATCTATCTCTACTAATACGGAGTTTCTTCGCAACAAATATTGCTGTTATCCCTTTGCTTGTCCTTAGTTCTTCCATTACTGTACCTCCTCTCTACATATCCAATTATGTCACAATATACGTCATTTGTATAATTGGATATTTGTTCGTATTTCTACATATTTACCCATATATATAATTTACCTCACTTATACTATGCTTTGTGTTAAAATACTACTTTTTTGTTGTATTTAACGTCATTTATGTTATAATATCAATGGGGTGTTAAATATGTTAAAAGATAAAGTAAAAGAAATTAGAACTGAAATGAGACTTACTCAAGAAGAACTTGCTAAGAAACTAGGAATAAGTAGAAGCTATCTAGCAGATATAGAACGTGGAAGACTTAAAGGGACTAATGTAAAAATCATTTCAAAATTATCAGATATTACTGGTAAGCCAATGGAATATTTTTTAGGGAAGGATGTTGAAGTAAAACAATACGATATTCTTGATTCAGCTATTGATATGTTAATTGACAATAATCTAATCGATGAAAATGGAAATGTTATTGATGAAACATCTAAAGATATCTTATGGAATATTCTAAAAAAAGAAATACAGCTTAAAATCAAGATAAGGAATAACTAAGTATTCCTTGTCTCTTTTTTATCTATATGTTTTTTTAGTTTAATTAATAGTTCTATAAGCTCTAGTTCTTCTTTATCCATAATCATTCTCCCCCTAAGTTGCATTACAATTTTATTATATCACTTTAAGAACATATGTTCTATATATTTTTACATAAGGAGGCATTAATATGACAAAAGTTGCAATATATTCTAGAAAATCTGTATATATTGAAGGTTCAGTTTCTATTCAAACACAAATAGAAATGTGCAAAGAATATGCAGTAAAGAAATATTCGAATGTTTCTTTTTCTATTTTTGAAGATGAAGGGTTTAGTGGAGGTAATACAAATAGACCTGCTTTTCAACAACTTTTAAAAGCATGTTCTCTTAAACAAGTGGACGTAGTTATATGTTATAAAGTTGATAGAATTGCAAGGAATACCCTAGACTTTTTGAATACTCTTGAAATGTTTAAGAATAACAATATAGATTTGATATCTATAAGTGAAGGATTTGATCCTAATACTCAAATGGGAAAAGTTATGCTAACACTTCTTGCTAGTTTTGGTGAAATGGAAAGAGCTAATATACAACAAAGAGTTAAGGATAATATGTTAGCAATTGCTAAGAAAGGTAAATGGACTGGTGGTTCCCCTCCTATAGGATATAGAATTGGCGAAAAGGGAGGTTTAGAATTATCCAATCCAGATTTGATAAAACTTATTTTTGATATGAAATATTTAAATAATAAGAATTCTACAATAATAACAGAAGCTAAAGCCAAATTTGATCATACTTTCGTGAGTACTACTTTAGCTTCTTCTCTCAAGAAACCTATATATGTTAAAAGTTCAAAAGAAGTATCTACTTTTTTAGTTAAACATGGTTTTACAGTTTTGGGTGAAGAAGATAATGTACATGGATATTTAACTTATACTGATAACGAAACAAAATATGCCGTAGTAAGTAACGTTGTAGGAATAGTATCGCCTGATGTTTGGTTAAAGGTAAATTCTGATATCAAATCTAAAGTTAAAAATGGTACTAATAGATTCAATAAAGACTATTGGCTTACTAAAACTCTTACTTGTCCTGTATGTGGTAAGACTTATGCAGGTCATACAAAGAAATGGAATAAAAAATATGTTAGAAAAGATGGTAGTATATATGAAAATAGCAATACTTACCATTACTATATGTGTCGAGATATGTTAAGAGGTACTTTGAAAGAATGTACTAACACAAAAAGAATTAAACAAGAATATTTGGAAAGCAAGATAGAGGATTATATTTATTCATTAAAAAATAGAGAAATATTTAATCAAAATTACTCTATAATAAAAAAAGATAATAACAAAGAAATTAAAAACTTAACTAAATTATTAAATAGTAAAGAAGCATCTGTAAATAATTTAATAGAAAAACTATCGCTTTTAACTGCTGCTGCTAGTACTCTAGTCATAGGAAAAATAGAAAAGTTATCAACAGAAATTAATAATATAAAATTAAAAATTAGTGAATTAGAATTAGAAGATATGAACAATAGTATAAATAATGAAGATTTAATTTATGAAAACATTAAATCATTCAATAATCAAATGAGTGTTGATGAAAAGAGAATAATAGCTATGAATATATTCGAAAAAATTATTTATGATCCTTTGAATGATACATTTGAAGTTTATTTCAAATAATCTTTTGGTTCAAATAGATATAAGCGAACAGCCCCCATGTATGTAACCTGTTAAAGGTAATAAGTCTTTTGATTTAAGCATTTCAACTGATTTTTCTCCTACTGCCTTAGCTGACTTCTTTAAATCTAATTCCTCAGCTACTGGAATTAGGAAAACATAAATGTTCTTTGAATTGGAAGTTGTAACTAAAGTTTTAAATACTTCCTCTTTGTTCTTATTTACCTTTTCAGCAACTGATACCCCATCAATTTTACCATCAGTAGTATCGTATGTAGTTACTGAATATGTTATATTCTTTTTATCTAATATTCTCATTGCATTTGTTTTAATTGATTTTTCTTTTGACATAATACTACACCTCTATAATTTACTACTTATATTATATATTAAGAAATAAAACAAATAAACAATTAGTAATGATATATGCATAAACGTTAGATAAATATATATTGTTATTATTTTTAGGATTTATTAAAATGAAATGTCTATAACCAAAATTAATGGGCATAATTTTAGATAGAAGTTATTCTTGGTAAACTTCTGTTAGTATCGATCTAGCTATGTAGCTAGCTTTTGTTTATTATAATCATAGTTCCTTTTTTCATCGTTAATTTGAAAGTTTCTAGAGAAAATCTAGGAACTTTCTATTTGTCTTTAACTCTATATTAATATTTTAAGTTTTGACCTCCAAAACATCCCTAATTATGCATTAACCACTATCAATTATCCATTTAATTGATTTGATTATCTAGTAAAATATAAACTTATGATATAATTATTTAATAAATAAACTAAATACCAAAGAAAAGGAGAAACTATTAATGAAATGTATAACAATTTCTGGTCCTGCAGGACATGGTAAGGATACACTTGCCCATAAATTAAAGTTAAAACTTGAGGCTAAGGGACAAAGAGTATTTATTATTCATTATGCTGACTATTTAAAAATGGTAGCAACTCAGGTTTACAATTGGAACGGTATTAAAGATGAAGTTGGTAGAGATATTCTTCAAAAATTAGGAGATAAGATGAGAGCTCAAGATGAAATGTACTTAATAAATGAGCTTATTAAAATTGTTAATTTAGTTAAAAATGATTTTGATATTGTCCTTATTCCTGATGCAAGATTTCCTAGAGAAATAGAATGCTTAAAAGATATCGGTAGAACAACATCAATTCATATAACTAGAGTTGATTATAAAAGTATTTTAACTACTAATCAAAATAATCATAAAACAGAGAGATCTCTTGATAATTACTCTTATGATTATAATATATTAACTTATACAGATAAAGAAATTAAAGAAATAGATATAATAATAAAAGGTATTTTAAGTTGAAAAGAGGTTGCACCAAAGCAACCTCTTATTTTTAATGACCTATAAGCCCACTTTCATTTAATTTATCTATAAACTTTCTACTTATTCTATTTATTGGCCCCTTTAAAAATAATCCTATTAGTATAAATATTACTCCATAACTTACAATCATAGTTAAATCTCTTAATAAATTCTCCTTTACTACTCCAGCTACTGCCTCTCTCATAGCTGATATTGAATAAGTAAATGGTAAAAATGGATTTACTTTTTTAAAGAAACTCGGCATTACTTCTACAGGGAAGGTCCCACCTGCACCTGCAACTTGAATAACTAGTAATACTACAGCTATAGCCTTTCCAACATTACCAAATATAGAAACTAAAGTATAGACTATTAATATAAATATTATACTGCTTAAAAGACTTATCCCTATAAATAAACCTTTATTTAAGACATAGCACTTAAGTAAATATATATCACCTAAAGTTAATATTAATGCCTGACATATTCCAATAAATCCAAAAGTCAGAAACTTGCCAAAGTACTTTTCATAAGGCTTAAAGTTAATATCTTTCTTGAATCCATGTGGCTCTGTAGTTAATAAAGAAACTAAGATTAAAGCTCCTACCCATAAAGCAAGGGTAGAATAAAATGGTGACATAGCTGATCCATAATTAGGTATAGGGAATAATATCTCCTCTTTTATTTCCACAGGACTGCCTAAAAATTTACTAACAGCCTCCCAATCATTCTTTAGTAAGGATAAAAACTTATCTATATCTTCTTCATCACTTAAAAATACTAGCTTTGAAGCAATACTATTCAATCTATCTTTAATTATTGGCATTTCACTGTTTAACTTTTCTATATCATCTTTACCAAGCTTCAATGCATCATTTAATGTATTAAGCAGATTATCTATATCTGGAATTGCTAATGTTGCTTCCTCTAATAACTTAATTGAATTATTAGATATTTTTGTTAACTCATCTATAGCATTATTAATGGCTGGAATATACTTTGAATCATAGTTGTTTAAAATATTTAAAATTATACTTCTATTATTGGCTATTAATGCTTTTATCTCCTGAAGTTTAGTCTTATCTATAGGCTTTGCATTATTAACTGCATTACTTATTTGATTTATAATATCTGTTACTGAGTTTAATTTTGAACTTGCTAGGGATAAATCATTTACTATTTCTTTTAAATTATCATTAAACTTTGATAATGGTTCTAAAACTTTTATAATTCCATTAATCTTACCATTTATCTCATTACTCTTTATACTAATATTATCTAAACCATTAATAATAGCCTGTTTATCAACATTTAAATTAATTACTGTATTTATTATTCCTTCTAAATTATTAAGTTCCCTATTTATTAATTCTAAATCTGACTTAACTACTGGAGCTACTTCTGCTAATGCTCCCTTTGATTTTTCTAATGCATTTTTAGTATCAACTAATAACTTTTCACTTGAAATTAAAGTATCTTTTACTAATGGTAAATTTTCTTTAGTCCTTAAAATTAAATCTTCTATTTTAGAACTTCCATTATCTAAATCATTAATTACATTTTCTATTTCTGGAACTTTATTATTTATTTCAATAATTCCATTTATAAGCTTTATTATTTTATCTTTTGAACCTTCAATACTTACTCCTGCTTCATTTAGTACCATGAATATTAATCCATCAACAGTTTCAATAATATTAGTATCTACTTGAGATTTTATTGTTGTAACACCCTTTTCTGTAATTTTAGGAGCAATTGCATTACTTTTTACATTTACTTTATATATTAATGTTGGTCTTGTAAGTGTCTTTTCCATTATAGATAGTGTTTCACTAGTAAATTCTTCAGGAATTATTATTGTTGCATAGTATTTTCCTTTTTCAACTCCTGAATTCCCCTCTTCTTCAGATACAAATTTCCAACCTAAGTTAGTATTATTTTTAAGCTTTTCTACAAGTTCATCTCCAACATTAATAAATTTATCTTGAAGATTATCCCCCCTATCCTTATTAACTATAGCAACCTTTATTCCTCCTGTACTTCCATAAGGATCCCAACTAGCTTTAATATTAAACCATGCATATAATGAAGGTAATATCATAAGTCCTAAAATTATAATTAATGCAACATAATTTCTTGAAATACTCTTCAAATCCCTTAGAAATATTTTAAATATATTTTTCATTATTGACCTCCATATCAACCTTATCATTAGTATGGTTTTATTTTTTACTTAAATCATTAAAATTATTAACTTTCTATACTTATTATAAAAATAGTGAAAATCTTGCAAAATGAAATATACTTATCTTATTTTAATCCCCATTCATAAGCGTATAAATATATTTTTATAAATAAAAAAATATCGCATACTATTTTCAGTAATACGATATATATAAGCAATTAACTTTTTAAATTATCTAACCTTTAAAATTCATCATTATACTTTTTACTTGTTCTAAACTTTCTGGTTTTATTAATTCAAGCATTCTAGGAATAAAAGTCATTAAATATTCTTTATTAAAAGTACCCTCTTCTTGTTTGGCAAAACTTTATTTTAATAGTTCCTTAGCTTTATCTTGGTTTTTTTCTTCTACATTTGCCATTATAAAATTTAAAAATTTTTCTTGTCCTGAATTCATATACAGTCTCCTTAATTAGATATTTTTTATAGTATATTACACTAATAAAGTAATATCAATGTCAGCATTTTGGAAACAAAAAACAATATGAAAAATCAAATAAATTTCTTTCCTAATGTATTTATAGTTTTAATAATAGGATTGTTAGGATATTTATCAGATAGCTTTGAAATTATACTAATAATGATATTTGTAGGAAATGTATGCTGATTAAATAATATTATTATGGATATGATTGATTGTATTAACCCTGTTATCAAGAAAATAACATGTAGGCTAACTATAGTTCTTAGCATTATATATTGTACTATTATCCATATTACTAATGCAAAGCTAAAAATACTACTTATATAGCCTTGATACTTTAACTTAAAAAACATCATTAGAGCACTAAATATATTTCCTACGCCAATTGCAACAAATAATATAATTCCCGGTATAAGAAAATCACTAAAAGGTGAATATTTTAAAGTATCTACTGTCATACCCATTGGTACTTTAGGAGACATGATAGCAGCACTTCCTCCAGCCATTGCCCCCAAACCAACAAACAAATGTAAAAATAACAATATTTTATACAATTTTTTCATATAAATCCCCCCAATTATTCAAATGTCTATTACTAATATATTCCCACACCTAAGTACATTTACCATATACACCATAACTT